>Ga0182735_1000030_pt1 | contig 275978 bp, 269 predicted proteins | sample eDN5th30CKraftMG_FD_128524 | JGI IMG/M metagenome (GOLD analysis project Ga0182735, IMG submission 128524) | Enriched Miracle-Growth compost microbial communities from Emeryville, California, USA - eDNA 5th pass 30_C Kraft MG (version 2) (version 2) ... | reverse complement strand
TGGGTGGCCAGCCCCTGGCTTTGCAGCGCCCTCGCGAAAGCCTCGCCCTGCCGCGGTTCGGCGGCGAGAATGGCGATGGTTCCCGGCGCCTCCGCCAGAACCGCGACGCCATCGGCATTGTTGCCGGGCTCTGGATCGCCGGCAGCATCGACGCGCATGTCATAGACACCGGCGCCGGGCTCGATATCGGTCACCGGCACGGAAATGCGATTGGCCCCGATATGGAGCTGCACCTTCTGGCGCGACAGCTCCTCGCCATCGCGGCTGACACTCACCTCCGCCTCCGCCGCCATGCGCGCCCGCACGATTCCCGTCAGGGCAAAACTGTCCCCGGCATAAAGCTGGCCCGGCGCTTCGAGGCCCGCAAGCAGCACATCGCTCTCCGCCACCGCGGCATCCTCATGGCTGTCGACCGGCACTGCCCGCCGGCGCAGCTTGTTTTCGACCGGTGCCAGGTCCTCGGCCCTGGCGGTCGTTTCGACCAGCAGGCGCCCCGGCATATCCGGCGGCAACAGGGCCGCCGCCAGTTGGAGCGCATCGCGGCCCCACCCGGCATAGTGTCCCGCCAAACCGCCCTTATCCGCAACCATCGGCACAGCCCCCGGCACCACCGCGGGAAGATCGGTGTCTCCGTCCGTCACCGCCACCACCGCGCCGTCATCGCGATAGAAGGGCAAGGGAAGATCAAGCAGCGCAAACAGGGCGCAGATGATCGCCACCCCACGCAACCCCAGCAATTGCCAGCGCCGGCCTCCATTGGCTTTCAGGAAGCGTTCCGAGCCGAATCCGGCAATGACGATCTCGGCCAGCAGCAGCAATCCCGCCGCCCCGATCAACCATGGCCACAATGCCGAGGGCGCCACGGCGCCAGCAGCGCTCGCCGCCATGACGTCCGCCTCGGCCGGCTTTGCGTGCACCGCGATCCGCTGGCTGCGTCCTTCATGCTCCAGCACATAAAGCCCGGCCTTTTGCGGCACGAAATGGTCCGCAGGGATCGGCTCGCCGTTCATGGCACCGCCGACAAGTCGGCCATCGATCACGCAGCTCTCGCCGACGCGGCAGACCGGCTCCAGCCGCCCGCCGGTTCCGAGCCCGAGAGCATCGACGAGATTGGCGGCAAAGACGGCAAAGCCCGCCTGTTCCGGCCAGTTCGACTGCGCCGGATCGAAGGCGATGCGAATGTCCTGCCCGGACGCCGTCTGCCGCGTCGCGATCAGCGGCACGCTCCCGGCTTCCAGCACCTTTTGCCAGCCCTCGCCATCGAAACCGAACGCCACATCGATCGTCAGCCCGGTCCAGACGATCGAACGCGCCAGCGCGTCCTCGCCATGCCAGCCCGTCGGCACCGGCGCATTCAGCGCTTCGGGCTGCGCTTCACCTTCGAGACGGGCCGAGCCGATCCACACCACATTGGTCTTCGGCGCCGCATCCACGGTGACATTATCGACCACGACGAGATCGAACCCATCGGCATCCTCTGTCCCCTCGCGTGAGACCGTGAAGCCGCCCACCGCCTCCAACGCCCTGAGAAGCGGCGGCTCGTCGGCGCCGCCGAGATAGAGCAGCTTCAGCGATGCGTCCCCGGCCTTGAGGGCAAAGTCCGCCCGGTTATCCGCCATGCCGGCATCATCCGAAAGCGCCGCCGTCAGCACCCCCGCGCCGGGCAGGTCGAAGCTCTCGGCGAACACCGCTCGTCCGCCCTCCGCCATGAGGTCGAGCCGCTTCAACACCTGCGCCTCGCCATCATCCGGCACGAAGCCGATATCGAGCGCCGCCCGCTCCAGCCCGCCGGCAAAGGCGACATCGCCCGACAGCCGCCACTGTTCCCCGTCCGGCTCCAGCCGTGCCGTCAGCGCCGCACCCGGCACGTCCCCGCCAAAGCCGATATCGGTGCGTCGCAGATCGGCAAATGCCCTATCCAGCGCCGGCTCCTCCGCCGCCAGCATCACCAGATGCGTCACCTCATTTGGTCGCACGATGCCCGCCAGCAGCCGGTTGATCCCCTGCCAGTCGGCCGGCCCGTCATCGGGGGCGATGCCACCGAGCGCCCCGTCGAACAGGCCCGGCAGCGCCGCCTGCCGCACGAAGACCGGCTCCGCAGCGACACCGGCCGAAAGCAGCGAATAGCGCGTGTGGCCCGTCGCGCTTCGTCCCTCATCGGCGAGCCGGGCCAGCGCCCTCTCGTGGCGCGAAATCCCATCCTCCGCCACCGTCATGGCGATGGAATTGTCGAGCACATAGACCCAGTGTTCGACATCGCGCTCCTGCCCCCAGAGCGGCTGCGCCAGCGCGCCGACCAGCGCCAGCAGCGCCAGCATCTGCAGCAGCAGCGGCCAGCTCAGCTGCGGCCAGCGCCAGATCCAGTTGCGGCCCTGCCCCACGGCCTCGAGCCGCTTCCAGATCATCAGACTCGGCACTTCGAGATCGCGCGGCCGGCGCGTATGGAAGATGGCGATCACCACGCCCAGAGCCGCCAAAACCAGAAGCGCCGGGGCGAGAAAGCTCATGGGCCCTCGCCCTCGGCGGCTTCGAGATTGCGGGTGAAATAGCGCTCCACCGCACCGGCCGCGGCACGCGGCACCGGCTGGCGCTCGACCGGGGCGGCATCCATCCGCGCCCAATCGCCCTCGAAGGCGAGATCGTCCACCTCGGTATATTTCGCCTCGGTGGTGTCGCTGGTGCGGTTGCTGCGTCCCTCCGTGGTCTCTTCGGCCGAAAGCGTCATGGTTTCGCCGGGCTGGCCCATGCCGGGCGCCATGGTCGGGCCGGCGCCGGTCTCCGCCTCGACCTCGCCATTGCCGGCCATATTGCTCTGGCCCTGGCCCGCACCTTCCGCCGTGCCGGCCTGGTCGATCGCCTCGGCGCCGTCATTGGCGCGCTCCGCATCCTCCTCGCCCAGCGCCGTGCCGTCATTCTGCCCAGGCGGCGGCTTGATGCCGAGCCCTTCGCCCTCATCGCCCGAAACCGGCAGCGAGGTGGCGCGCACCGGCTCCTGGCTCGCGGGCAATTCGCCCGCCGCTTCCGCACCGCCGCTCTGACCCTCCGGCGCCTGATTGCCGACATTCGGCCCCGGCTGGCCGCCATTGCCGGTGCCGCTGCCGCCCTTGCGCTGCTGCCGGAACTGGTTCATGCGTTCGGCAAGCCCCGGATCGCCCTCGAAGGGCGGCCAATTGTGCATGGGGTTGAGATAGACCGCCTGCGCCTTGTCGAGCAGCGACGACAGCGCATTCGCCAGCTCGTCCGGCGGCGCTTCGATATCCTCGGCCCTGTCCGCCAGGTCCCGCGCCGCTTCGGCCAAGTCCTCGTCGCCCCGCGCCTCGGCATCCTCGGCAATGCGCTCGGCCGTTTCGGCGATATCCTCGGTGGTGGGGATGGGCGCCGCCGGTTCCGGCACCGGCACGGATGGCACGAAGTCTTCCACCGCGGGCGGCGGCTCCTGCCGGTCCATCCAGAAGGCGGCGCCGGCCAGCACCACGACGAGCACCAGCCCCGCCTGCGCCACGCGCGAAAACCGGTGCACCACCTGCGCGGCATCGATGCGCCGCGCCGTCGCCGCCGCATCCGCCAGCAAGGCCTCGATCACCGTATTGGATTCGCCCGTACTGGCCGAAAGCTCGGTCGCCGTCGCCATGCGCTCGGCCAGCAGCAGCGTCCGGTCCACCCGCCGCGCCAGCACCATGTCGCCCGGCGCGAAAAAGCCGATCCACATGCCCATGCCAAAAAGCGGCAGCGCCGCGAAGGCAAGGCCCCAGAGCGGCGAATGGCTGCTTCCCGTCGCGCCGACGAAAACCAGCCAGCCAAGCCCCAGACCCAGCGCCGCAATCACCGCTTCAAGCGCGCGCGCCTGCCGCCAGCGCTGCCTGAGGCCGCTGATCGCCTTCCCGATATCTGCCTCGATACCACGCATGGTCACGTCTTCCGCCGGCGGCCATAACCAGACCGTCTTCATGAGTGGAAGGCAAGGCCGGGCTCGAATTCAGCAAATCAGCCGGAAGCCCATGCGCAAATCATCCCAAAGTCGTAGATTCCGACTGGATTGGAAGGCTGGACGCCGACCGTGCGGCGGCGGATTTTCACCATCCCCGCCGGGCGAAAAACGGAGAGAACAATGCGGATATGGATCGCGGCCCTCATGGCACTCGCCATCGGCGCACCGGCGCTGGCGCAGGAAGAGGCGATGCCGCGCGAGGAGCGCGAAGGCTATCTCGAAGCCTGCCTCATCGTCACGCAGCAGGCACCCGAACTGGCCGGGCTGATGCGCCTCGGCACCGGCGCCGTCACCCGCGGCCATGCCAGCGTCGCGCTGTTCGACGGGGCGAATAACCACGCCATCAATGTCGATTGCTATTTCACGCCCATGTCCGGCCCGCCGCCGGTGCTCGAACGCATCACGCTGAAATCTCCCGCCGGCGAAAGTGAAATCGACGCCAGCGACGCCAATGCGCTTATCAGAGCGGCGAAGGCGGGGGAGCGGGCTTAGGCCATACCGACATTCAGCGCATTTTGACGGTCCCTTGACCCCTCATCCGCCCTTCGGGCACCTTCTCCCTCAAGGGGAGAAGGGGGCATTGTGCCTTCCCCAGAACTCGCAGCCTCCCCTCTCCCCTTGAGGGAGAGGGTGGATCGGCCGCAGGCCGAGACGGGTGAGGGGTTGGCGCCGCAAGCATCGAAATATCGATACGGCCTAGAGCCCCCTCATCCGCCCTTCGGGCACCCCCGGATCAAGTCCGGGGGCAGGCTCTTCTCCCACGAGGGGAGAAGGGCAGTGTGCTTGTCCGGCGCTCGATGCTCCCCCTCTCCCCTTGTGGGAGAGGGTGGATCGGCCAAAGGCCGAGACGGGTGAGGGGGATACTTGCCCCCATGCTCCGGCCCCGCTACTGAACCCCTTCAGCAAGCCCCGGACCGTCATGACCATCACCGCGCAGTTTTTCAGCCTCGGCCACAAGGGCGAAGGCATAGCCGAGATCGAAGGCCGCAAGGTCTTCGTGCCGCTGGCGCTGCCGGGGGAAACCGCCGAGATCACCATCGAGGGCGAGCGCGGCACGTTGGTCTCCATCGCCACGCCCGCGCCCAACCGCATCGATCCCTTCTGCCCGCATTTCGGCGCCTGTGGCGGCTGCCAGCTCCAGCATATGGACCGGCCGAGCTATGAGGCCTTCAAGACCGGGCTCGTCGAAACGCCGCTGCGCTTCGCCGGCATCGACCTCGCCGTCTCGCGTTTCATCGATGCGGCCGGCGATGGCCGCCGCCGCGCGACGCTCCACGCCCGCAGGGAAGGCGTCGGCTATATGCGCCTGCGCAGTCATGAAGTGCATGATCTCGATGCCTGCCCCATCCTCGTGCCGGCGCTCACCCGCCGCGCACCCGAAATCGGCCGTGCCGTCTTCGCCGCTGTCGGCGAGGCGGATATCGCCATCACCGCGACCCTGTCCGGCCTCGATGTGGCGGTGCGCACCGAAAAGAAGCAGGCCCGCGCCGATAGGCTGATGCCGCTGGTGGCGCGGTTCGGCCTTGCGCGCATGACGCTCAATGGCGAATTGGTGCTGCAGACGCAGCCGCCCATCGTCGAAATGGGCCGTGCCCGCGTCGAGCTGCCGCCCGGCAGCTTCCTCCAGGCGACGGCCGCGGCCGAAACCATTCTCGCCGATTACGTCATTACCGCCGTCGGCAAGGCCAAGTCTGTGGCCGATCTCTTTTGCGGTATCGGCCCCTTCGCGCTGCGTCTTGCCGAGCGTGCGCCGGTCTTTGCCGCCGATAGCGACCGCGCCGGCATCGCCGCGCTCGACAAGACCCGCCGCCACGCCAAGGGCCTGCGCGACATCACCGCCAAGGCGCGCGACCTGTTCCGCGATCCATTGACGCGGTTCGAGCTGGACCCATTCGACGTAGTGGTGCTCGATCCGCCCCGCGCCGGCGCCCAGGCGCAGGTGGCGGAACTGGCGCTGTCCAAGGTCAAGACCGTGGTGATGGTCGCCTGCGATCCGCGCACCTTTGCCCGCGATGCCGGGATGTTGGTCAAGGCGGGTTATGCGATGAACGACCTTGTTGCGGTGGATCAGTTCGTCCATTCCACCCATATCGAAATCGCGGCGACGTTTCGGCGGTAGGGCTCTGTGCCACGCCCTCGTGGTTCGAGGGTCGCTGCGCTCCCAACTCACTATGAGGGCTACTGGGGAGCTGGCGTCGGAATGGAGATCGCATAGTGGGCTGGGTAAAAACCCAACTCCCGCTCGCCCTTCCCTACCAGCCCCATAGCCCCCTGAGACCTCATGGTGAGGTGCGAGCCCTCTTGCGAGCCTCGAACCACGAGGTCGGGCACGCCAGACCTCCCCGAGGTCACCTGAGTCTTCCGATAGGCACCGCACTTCTCTAGCCACCGATCATCACCCTCGGGCTTGACGATCGGTGGGTGGGGTGCGTTCCAGCGCCCTTGCCTAGCCCCGCTCATCCCGCGCCTGGAACACATAGCCCCTCACGGAAGCCGGCACTTCCACCGCCAGCCATTCGCGGAAGGCCCCGACCTTGGCCGGCTCGCGCCGTCCTTTCGCCACCGCCAGCCAATAGCCGTTCGGCCCCTCGACGGGCAGATCGAACGGCCGCACCAGCCGTCCGTCGCTGACCGCATCGGCGCTCATCATGTCGGCGGCCAGCAGCAGGCCCTGACCCGAGATCGCCGCATCGAAGGCCAGCGAGGCATCGGAATAGGTCGGGCCGACGAAATGCCGGCTCGGATCGAGCCCCGCTACCGACAGCCAGATGGCCCAGGGCAGCATGGAGGTCTGGTCGTGGATCACCGGCAGGCGCCCCACATCCGCCGGCTGCTTCAGCACGCCGGCGATTTCCGGCGAACACACCGGCTGATAGGCGGAGCCGCCGATGAGGCTGGCATTCACCCCCGGCCAGTTGCCGTCGCCGAAGCGGATGCCGCAATCGATATCCGGACGCGACAGATCGAGCATGGCCGCCGTCACGCTCAGCCGCACCTCGATGCCGGGATGGAGCGCCGTGAACTTGTTGATGCGCCAGATCAGCCAGCGCGAGGCGAAGACGCTGCCGACCGTCAGGTTCAGCACATTGTCGTCGCTGCTGCCGGCAAGTCCCGCCAGCCCATCGGCGAGCGAGGCAAACCCTGCCGTCAATTGCGGCAGCACCTGTTTCAGCGCCGGCAGCGGCACCAGTCCCTGCGGGGTGCGCTCGAACAGATCCATGCCGAGCCGTTCCTCGGCCCGGCGCAAATGCTGGCTGACCGCGCCCACCGTCACGCCCAGTTCCTCGGCCGCCGGCGCCAGCGCACCGCGGCGGGCGACGATCTCGATGGCCCTGAGGGCATTGAGGGGAATGGGGAAGGGTTGGCTCATATAGTTTTTCTAAACTCGATGCGAAACCTTGTCCATTGCGAAACGCCCGCTCCATCCCCATTCTATAGCCATCGCATCGCAACCGACCGGAAAGGAGGTCACACAATGTCTACAATAAATCGACTGACGCTCCGCCTGGCCCGGCTTTTGGCCGAGCCCGAACGGCAGGGCGTCGATATCGAGGCGATGAACCTCAGGCAATGGGCCGATCTGCCCGCCTACCACCCGCACAGGGACCGGCCGACGCCATCGGCGCCGCGCTGAGGCCATAATCGGGGCCTTTGAAGGGGAACAATTCGTTCCGGACGGCATTTGCCGCCCAACCCCTTCAAGGAGAAGCCGATGTTCCGCTTTGCCTCCGCCCTGGCCCTCACCCTTGTCGCCGCCGCTGCGCCGCTGGCCCAGGAGGCCGCCCCGGCCCCCGCCGCGCCCGAAATCCAGGTCGATCCAAACGCCGTGGTCGACAACACTCCCAAGACGCTCAACCTGTTGACCGGCATCTACGCCACCCAGGCCGTCATCGAAATCTGCTCCGTCACCGTGCCCGAGGACGTCACCGAGCGCATGACGCGCGACCGGCAGCGCTATGAAAACCTGCTGCTGATGGATGCGCCGACCGCCGAGCGCGCCTATGCCTCGACCAAGGCGGAAGTCGAGAAAACCGCGGTCGACTGCGCCGAAGGCAGCCCCGACCGCCAGGGCGTCGATGCGGTGCTGTCGGCCTATCAGAACGTCTGACTATTCGCACAGCCGCGCGGTGCAACTGCGGCCGTGACAGCCGAGGTCCAGGTGGAAATGGTCCTCATGGAGTTCGTTGGCTTCAGGACCGAGAACGGTGGTGAAGCCGGTGCAGGCCGCATCATGCGCAAAGCGCAGGAAACGGCCGTCCGGCGCGCCGGCCGGCAGCCAATCCCCCTCCACGGTGACGGTTTCGCCATCATCGAGCGTGAAGCCGGTGATATCGGCGGCATTGGCGAAGCCGTGCTCGCTGGTCAGCCCCTCATCCGCATTGTTGCGGTTGCGGCACATATAGCTGGTGCCGGTTTCGAGCCTTTCGATGCGGGCATTGCGCGTCGCCATGGCATAGGCATCGACGGAAGCGACCCAGTCGGGCAAAGCGCTCGCCATCTGGCAATTGGTGACGAGCGGGGTTGAAAGCGGCACCATGCGGCCATGGCTCATCACCGCCGTGACGCTGAGCGGCGAGCGCTCCCCGCAGGCCCCTTCGCTCAGAGGCGGCAGCATTTCGGCTTCCACCAGCCCATTCAGCACGGCCGGACACGCCGCCTGGTAGACGCGATCGGCTTCGGCTTCTTCCGGCTCGGCTTCTGCCGCTTCCGGCGCGTCCACCTCTGCGGCCGGCTCTTCAGGCTCGGGTTCCTCCGCCTCCGGGCGCGGCCGGGGCAGCGGCACATCTTCTTCCGGCGGCGCTGCCTCCGGTTCCGGGCGCGGTTCGGGCGGTGGCGGCGGTTCCGGCGCCGCGACCGGCGCATCCGGCCGGGTGAGGCTCTCTATCGCCTCCTGCAAGGGCTCAAAAAAATCCTGCCCCCGGACGGCGGGGACAGAAACCAGCGGAAGGACGAGGATGAGGGCAAGGAGGGGACGCATGCCGCCCCAACGCATCAGGCGCCGCATCCGTTGCCAAAGGGACTGTTAACCGGCGATAAACCATCTTTCTCGCCTCTGGCGCTTCTGCTATCAGCGGCCCCATGACAACGCCGCTTGACCGCATCCGCAATTTCTCCATCGTCGCCCATATCGACCATGGCAAATCGACGCTCGCCGACCGCCTCATCCAACTGACCGGCGGCCTGCAGGCGCGCGAGATGAAGGAACAGGTGCTCGATTCCATGGATATCGAGCGCGAGCGCGGCATCACCATCAAGGCGCAGACGGTGCGCCTGCAATACAGGGCCAAGGACGGCAACGATTACGTCCTCAACCTCATCGACACGCCCGGCCATGTCGACTTCGCCTATGAAGTCAGTCGCTCCATGGCCGCCGTCGAAGGCTCGCTGCTGGTCGTCGACGCTTCCCAGGGGGTCGAGGCGCAGACGCTGGCCAATGTCTATCATGCGCTCGATGCCAATCACGAGATCGTGCCGGTCCTCAACAAGGTCGACCTGCCCGCCGCCGACGTGCCGCGCGTCAAGGCGCAGATCGAGGACGTCATCGGCATCGACGCTTCCGAAGCCGTCGAGATTTCCGCCAAGACCGGGCTCAATATCGACCAGGTGCTGGAAGCGATCGTCCATCGCCTGCCCGCCCCCAAGGGCGATATCACGGCGCCTCTCAAGGCGCTGCTGGTCGATAGCTGGTACGATACCTATCTCGGCGTCGTCGTGCTGATCCGCGTCATCGACGGCACGATCAAAAAAGGCCAGAAAATCCGCATGATGGCCTCGGGCGCGACCTATGAACTGGACCGCGTCGGCGTCTTCACCCCCAAGCTCATCGAAGTGCCCGAGCTCGGCCCGGGCGAGATCGGCATGTTCACCGCCTCGATCAAGGAAGTGGCCGACACCAATGTCGGCGACACCATTACCGACGACAAGAAGCCGACCGCCTCGCCTTTGCCCGGCTTCCGCCCGGCCCAGCCGGTGGTGTTCTGCGGCCTCTTTCCCGTCGATGCCTCCGATTTCGACGAATTGCGCGCCGCCATGGGCAAGCTCCGGCTCAACGATGCCAGCTTCTCCTTCGAGATGGAAACCAGCGCCGCTTTGGGTTTCGGCTTCCGCTGCGGCTTTCTCGGCCTGTTGCATCTCGAAATCATCCAGGAGCGGTTGAGCCGCGAATTCGATCTCGACCTCATCGCCACCGCCCCCTCGGTGGTCTACGAAGTCGAAATGACCAGCGGCGAAACCATTCTGCTGCACAACCCGGCCGATCTGCCGGACGTGATGAAGATCGCCGAAATCCGCGAGCCCTGGATCAAGGCGACCATCCTCACCCCCGACGAATATCTCGGCGCCATCCTCAAGCTCTGCCAGGACCGGCGCGGCATCCAGCGCAACCTCTCCTATGTCGGCAATCGCGCCATGGTCGAATACGACCTGCCGCTCAACGAGGTGGTGTTCGATTTCTACGACCGACTGAAATCCATCAGCAAGGGCTATGCGAGCTTCGACTACCAGCTGGCCGAGCACCGCCCCGGCGATCTCGTCAAGCTCTCCATCCTCGTCAATGCCGAGCCGGTCGACGCGCTTTCCATGCTGGTGCACCGCTCCGCCGCCGAGGCGCGCGGCCGCGTCATGTGCGAAAAGCTCAAGGAGCTGATCCCGCCGCATCTGTTCGTCATCCCGATCCAGGCGGCCATCGGCGGCAAGATCATCGCCCGCGAAACCGTGCGCGCCATGCGCAAGGACGTGACGGCCAAATGCTACGGCGGCGACGCCACCCGCAAGCGCAAGCTTTTGGAAAAGCAGAAGGCCGGCAAGAAGCGCATGCGCCAGTTCGGCAGCGTCGAGATTCCGCAGGAAGCCTTCATCAAGGCGCTGAAGATGGGCGACGACTGATCAAACTCCGGTGGTTGCGGCGGCAACCCCTCACCCGTCTCGGCCTTTGGCCGATCCACCCTCTCCCTCAAGGGGAGAGGGGAAACCTCAATGCCTCCCGGAGAGTGGAGCCACCCTTCTCCCCTTGAGGGAGAAGGTGCCCGCAGGGCGGATGAGGGGTGGGGATCATCCGTACATGCCGAGTATTGATTAGCCCCTATATAACCCGGCCTGTCACAATGCACCCTGCCGCCCGCCTCCAAGCCACGCTCGATCTGCTGTACGCGGTCGACAATATCGCACGTCCTGCCGATGCCGTGGTCGCTGCCTGGTTCCGCGAACGGCGCGGCATTGGCGACGAAGATCGCAGTGCCATTGCCGACCTCGTCTATGCGCTGATGCGCCACCATGCCCGGCTCGGCTGGTGGCTCGCGCATAACGAGCGCGAAGTAACGCCGCGCAACCGGCTGCTGGCCTGGCTGGTGCTCGGCGAAGGCAAGACGCAGGATCAAATCCAGTCGCTGTTCAGCGGCGGCAAAGCCGCGCCCGCGGCCCTGAGCACCCCAGAGCGCGCCCTTATCTTCAAATTGCAGGGCCATGGCATCGACCACCCTTCCATGCCCGATGACGTCGCCGGGGAATGCCCCGACTGGGCCGCCGATGCCCTGCGGCGGCGGTTCGGCGATGCCTTTGCGCGCGAGATGGCGGCGATGCTGACCCCGGCGCCGCTTGATCTTCGCGTCAATCCGCTCAAATCAACCCGCGAGGCCATGCTGGCGGCGCTCCGGGCTCTCGGCCTCAAGGCCACCCCTTCGACGCGGGCACCCTATGGTATCCGCCTCGGCACCCGCCCCGCCGATCTCTCCCGCCTGCCCATGCTGAAACAGGGCGAGGTCGAGATTCAGGATGAAGGCTCGCAGCTCGTCGCCATGCTGGTCGATGCGCAGCCGGGCGAGCGCGTCGTCGATTTCTGCGCCGGCGCTGGCGGCAAGACCCTGGCCATCGCGACACAAATGGCGAACAAGGGCCATGTCGTCGCCTGCGACGTGCTGCCCAACCGGCTGAAGCGCGGCGCCGAACGCTTCCGCCGCGCGGGCCTCCACAATATAGAAACCCGCGTGCTCACCAGCGAGAAGGACCGCTGGGTCAAGCGCCACAAGGGCGGCTTCGACCGCGTGCTGATCGATGCACCCTGCACCGGCACCGGCACCTGGCGGCGCAATCCCGATGCCCGCTGGCGCGCCCTCGGCCCCGGCCTCGACACTCTCGTGCCGCTGCAAGCCGCGATCCTCGCCAGCGCCGCCCGCCTGGTGAAGCCCGGCGGAAGGCTGGTCTATGCGACCTGTTCCTTGCTGCCCGAAGAAAACGAAGCGCAAGTCACGGCTTTCCTCAAGGCCCATCCCGATTTCCACATCGTGCCCCTCGCCAAAGCCGCGCCACAGCTGACCGATTCCGATCATCCGGCGTTCTTGTCGCTGACCCCGGCGCGGCATGACACGGACGGGTTCTTCGGGGCGGTGCTGGAGCGGGCTGCGGCAGAGTAAGGCAAAGGCCGGAGGGAGAGACCACCACCCCTCCCTCCGACATGCCCGTCAGTGCTGATTGATCATCTCGAAGGTCGCCCGATAGCGGTCCTCGCGCTCGGCCATGCGGAAGAACTTGGTCCGCTCCACCAGGATTTCCGAAGTGTCCTCCTGCTCCAGCAGGGCCATGGTTTCGGAGATATAGTCCGCGAGCGGCATGGCATTGGGATCGACCGCCTGTGCCGGTCCCGTCAGTTCGGTCTGGACGAGCGGCGGAACCAGTTCGATCACCCGGATCGGCGTGTCGTGCAATTGCTGGCGCAGCGTCTGCGCATAGGAATGAATCCCCGCCTTGGTCGCGCAATAGGCCGGGAAGATGCCGATCGGCACCGAGGCCAGTCCCGAGGACACCAGAAACACGGCGCCCGCAGGCTGGCCCAGCAGATGCGGCAGCAATGCCGCGGTCAGGCGCATCGGCGCGAGCAGATTGGTGGTGATGGTCGCCTCGGCCGTTCCGGCATCGCCGGTGCGCAAATCTTCGGCGCGCATGATGCCGGCATTGTTCACCAGCATATTGAGGGCAGGGAATTCGGCAGTGATCTGCTGCGCGAACGCCTTGATCGCGGCCGGATCGTCCACATCGAGCTGGCGTGCGACGATGCCCGGATTGGCCTTTTCCACCGCGCTCAATTTGCCGAGGTTCCGCCCGGTGACGATGATCCGGTTGCCCCTGGCATGCAGCGTTTCCGCAAGCGCGCGGCCGATGCCGCTGCCGCCGCCGGTGATGAGGATGGTGTTACCCGTGAGATTCATGACGAGTTCCTTTCTTTGCTGACGGATATCTAGTCACCGCCGCGCAGCGCCGCCTGCCTCATCCTCGAAAAGACATGCCCGATCCTGCAAACCACAGACAGGCACGGCTTGCAGGCGCGTCAATGACGGCATAGAAATCTGCCTGTTCCTATCGAGAAGCAGAGATGACGCCTTCCACCCTCGCCAGCCGCGTTCTTGCATTCGCCGATCGGCATGCGGTCGAAGGCGAGCCCTTCGCCACCGATATTGCCGGCTTCAGCGTCATGCGCCATTTCCGGCCGACAGAGCTGCTGCCGGTCCTTTATCAGCCGATCTTCTGCCTGGTGCTGCAGGGCGCCAAACAGGCGATGCTGGGCAAAGAGACGATCACCTTCACCCAAGGCCAATCGGTCATCGTCAGCCTCGACCTGCCGACATTCGCCCGCGTGGTCGTGGCAGAGCGTGACCGGCCCTACCTGGCCCTGGCGCTCGAAATCGACATGAGCATCATCAATGAGCTGGCCGCCGAGATCGACGCCGCCCATGACGATCGGGAAGCCCCCGGCGCCGTCGCCTCCGGCGCGGCCGATGGCGCCATATTGAACGCCATGGAGCGGCTGTTCGCCCTGATCGACCAGCCGGCGGCATCGGCGATCCTGCGCCCGCTCATCCTGCGGGAGATTCATTTCTGGCTGCTCTCGGCGGAGCACGGCGGCATGCTGCGCCAGCTTGCCCGCGCCAGCAGCAATGCCGCCCGCATTTCCGAAGCGATCGCCCAGATTCGGCGCGGCTTCGACGCGCCCCTGCGCATTCCCGAAATCGCCCGCGCCGTCGGCATGAGCGAATCCGCCTTTCACCATCATTTCAAGGCGATATGCGGCACGACTCCGCTCCAGTTCCAAAAGCGCCTGCGCCTCATCGAAGCGCGCCGCCGGATCATCGCCGAGGGCCTGTCGGTCTCGGCGGCCGCCGCTGCCGTCGGCTATGAAAGCCCGACGCAATTCAGCCGCGAATTCGCGCGCATGTTCGGCACGGCCCCACGCGACTATCGCCCGTCACGCGCACACGCGCTTGGCGGCGACCACATCGCGGCGGCCTCATACATGCTTTAGCCGCAGCGCGACGCCCGGCTATTCGTGGCAAAGAATGTTGAGCAACCGCCCGAAGGGATCGCGGACGAAGAACCTGCGCACGCCCCAGGGTTCCGTTTCGGGGCCATATTCAAGCCGGTAGCCGGCCTCGACGATACGCCGCCGGGCGTCGTCAAGGTCATCGACCTCGATGGAGAAATCCGGCACCGGGGTGCCCGATCCGCCCTCGGTCGCAAAGCTGATCTGGGGCGTCACCGTCCCCGAACCCACTAGCGTGATGATCCAGCCATGATCCATCGCCACGCTCATGCCGAGAAGATCGCCATAGAACGCCTTGGCAGCGTCCATCTGTTCAGTCGCAACATTCGGAACGACACGGATGACAGCCATGATGAATCCCCTCTGGTTTGCGTCGCCGGATGACGCCGAGCGGTTGAAACAGTCCGCGTTCTGCCGCCACAACGGGCATGGCTCCGAGTGTACCGCAGCAAACACCCCTTCCCAACAAACTTATCCCCGCCCCTCCACCGGCCCTATCCAGGCTCCCTCGACCACGCCGAAGGGAGCACACTCCGCGACAAGTGCATCCGCCGGTGGGCTCGGCTATGCTCGGGCCATTGCTTTGCTCCCGACAGGATTTTCCCATGACCACGCTATCCGATTTCACCCTGCCCCGCCTCGACGGCACGCAAGAGCCGCTTTCTGACTACGAGGGCAAGGTGGTGCTCGTCGTCAACACCGCCAGCAAATGCGGGCTGACGCCGCAATATGAAGGGCTCGAGGCGCTGTTCCGGCGCTACAAGGATCAGGGCTTCGTCGTCCTCGGCTTTCCCTGCAACCAGTTCATGGGGCAGGAGCCGGGCACGGAAGCGGAAATCGCCGAATTCTGCTCGGTTAATTACGATGTGAGTTTTCCCATGTTCGCCAAGATCGAGGTCAATGGCGAGGGCGAAAGCCCGCTCTATAGCTGGCTCAAGGCCGAGCATCCCGGCGATATCGAATGGAATTTCGCCAAGTTCCTCATCGGCCGCGACGGCAAGGTGGCCGAGCGCTTCGCGCCGACCGTGGTGCCGGCGGATCTGGCCGGGGCCGTCGCCGCGCGTCTTTGAACTGTGGCCCGCCAATCACTTTGCATGTCCGCCATCGAAGCGTGCCGGAACCATCCCCGATAGCGCCCCGTTGGGACGGCGCGGGGCGGTAACCGGCGCGTTTTCACCCTCGAAAAGGCGCCCAGCAATGCGTGGCCCTGGGCCACCCCATTGAAAGGACGTGCAAGATGAAGAAGCTTCTTCTGGCCTCCGTGGCCGTGCTGGCGCTCGGCATCGCAACGCCGAGCCTGGCGCAGAGTGACAATCCCGATGACGAAGCCCTGGTGGGCGGGGCCGCGGGCGGCGCCGGCGGCGCAGCGCTCGGCTTCGTGCTTGGCGGCCCGATCGGCGCCGTGATCGGCGGCTTTACCGGCGCCACCATCGGCGCCGAGGCGGGTGTCGCCGCCTCGACCGTCGAATATGCCGGCGCCCATCCGGTCGAGCCGATCATCCTCACCGATGCCGATGTCGGCATCGTGCTGCCGCCCGAAGTCACCGTCTATCCGGTCGAGGGCGATCCGCAATATGGCTATGTCTATGCCAATAACCGCGTCTGGATCGTCGATATGAACAGCCGCGCCCTGGTGCAGTCCCCGGGCTATCTCATCCCGCAGACCTCCGCCGACTATGTCATCGCCAATCCGGTCGATCCGGTCGGCGTCACCGGCGACGTGGTGGTCGGCTATGTGGTGCCCGACGATGTCGAGCTCGTCACCATCCCCGACGATCCGGCCTATTCCTATATCTATGTCGATGGCCGGCCGGCACTGGTCGACAATGCCAGCCGCACCGTGGTGTGGATCAACTGATCTGGCAAAAGCCGCCTTTCGGGGCGGCTTTTCTTGCCGGGCGCCGGCATTCTATTGTGAGGCTTTCAATTCCCGCTTTTCGCGCTAGTGTCGATGCGCGGGGGCAGAATCGGTCGCTTCACACAAGGATACCCAGCGTCATGGCACACAAGTTCAAGATTTCACCGGCCAAGAACGACGAGTTCATCGCCAAATTCGTCTATAACGCCGAAACGCTCGTCTGGTCGGAGAACTATAAATCCAAGGCGAGCGCCAAGAACTGCATCGAATCGATCAAGAAGAACGCCCCCGAGGCGGTCGTGGTCGATCTCAGCAAGAGCGAAGAGGGCAAGGGCTACCGCTTCGAGATCGCCGAATCCAAGGACGGCCAGTTCTTCGTGCGCTTCGTCGCCGCCAATGGCGAGACCATGGTGCGCTCGGAAACCTACAAGGCCAAGGCCAGCGCCGTGAACTGCATCGAATCGGTCAAGAAGAACGGTCCGGGCGCGGAAGTCGAAGACGAGGCCTGATCCCCATTCCAACGCATGCGTGTCTGGTTTAATGTTCGCCGGCAAACGACGCCGCGGACAGACAAGGCGTTTATCCAATCCAGTCCGGGAGATAGCCGCCTCATGACACGCATGCCGAACCTTCTGGCAGCCGCAGCCGCCACTTTCCTTCTCGGCACGCTGGCGCCGCAGGCGCAGGATGTGCCCGACCTCAATGGCCGCACCATCGTCGCCGTCACCGAAAACGCCTATGTGCCGCTCAACTTCATCGATCCCACGACCGGCGAGGGCATCGGCTTCGAATATGACCTCTTCAACGAGATCGCGAGGCGCCTCAATGCCGAGGTCGACTGGCAGCTGTCGAGCTGGGACGTGATGATCCAGGCGGTGCGCGACGGCCAGTACGATGTCGGCATGGATGGCATCACCATCAACGATGAGCGCAAGGGCCAGATCGACTTCACCGATTCCTACCTCACCAGCGAACAGCTGATGCTGGTGCGCGCCGATGAGGACCGCTTCACCGATGCGCCGAGCTTTGCCGCCAATGCCGATTTCCTCGTCGGGGCGCAGGCCGGCACCACCAATTTCTACGTCGCGGTCTATTCGGTGCTCGATGGCGACGAAGCCAATCCGCGAATCAAGCTGTTCGACACCTTCGGCGCTTCGGTGCAGGCGCTGCAATCGGGCGATGTCGATACGGTGCTGATGGACCAGACCTCGGCCAATGGCTATATCGGGGCCAATCCCGGCGCCTTCAAAACCATCGGCGAGCCGCTCGGCAGCGAGGATTTCGGCTTCATCCTGACACCCGGCTCGGATCTGCGCGAGCCCATCAATGCCGCCCTCGCCGCCATCCGGGCCGATGGCACATATGACGCGTTGCAGACCAAGTGGTTCTATGAATACAACGCCGCCCAATAGCGGCCTTGGGCCCCGGCACCGTCCGGGGCCGTTGATTTCATGACCTATCATCCCCCCAAACGCTCCCGCCTCGCCGATACGCCGTGGTGGCTCCTGGCCATTGCGCTCCTGTTCGTGGTCGGGCTCTGGGCCATCACCTCCGACGCCGGCTATGCGCAGATTTTCGGGGCCCTGCTCGGCGGCATCGTCACAACGCTGTGGGTCACGGCGGTCGCCTTTGCCGCAGCCACTTTCGTGGGCCTTCTGGTGGCGCTGGCCCGCACCTCCGGCAATCGCGCGGCCCGCGAGATCGCGACCTTCTATGTCGAGATCATGCGCGGCATTCCGCTGCTCGTGGTGCTGTTCTATGTCGCTTTCGTCGCCGCGCCCGCCATCGTCGACGGCATCAATCTGGTGCTGTCGCCGCTCGTCGATGCCGGGATCACGAAGCCGATGACTGTGCGCGGCTTCGATTTCGTCTGGCGCGCCATATTGGCGCTGACCCTGTGCTATTCCGCCTTCATCGCCGAAATCTTCCGGGCCGGCATCGAGGCGGTCGACAAGGGGCAGGTCGAGGCGGCACGGGCGCTCGGGCTGTCGCGCTGGCACTGCTTCCGCCTCGTCGTCTTTCCGCAGGCGCTGCGCACCATATTGCCGCCGCTCGCCAATGATTTCGTCTCGATGATCAAGGATTCGGCGCTGGTTTCGGCGCTCGGGGTGCAGGACATCACCCAATTGGGCAAGGTCTATTCCTCCGGCACGTTCAAATTCTTCGAAACCTATAATGTCGTGGCGTTTCTCTACCTCACCATGACCATTTCGCTGTCGCTGCTCATTCGCCTCGTGGAACGGCGCATGCGGGCGCGGATGCCCTGATCTTGCGCCGGGGCCGGGGCGGAACCATCTAGGGCAGGACAAGGAGGTCCACCCGCATGCAGCTTCTGGCCCGTCTCGCTTTGCCTTTCGCCCTCGCGATTTCACTCGCCGCCTGTTCGGACCCGCGGGAGGTCGGATCGGTCGGCGTCGACTGGACCGGCAACGATATCGCCATCGAGGCGGTGGCCGATCCGGAAGTCGATGGCGTCGTCTGCCACCTCGCCTATTTCAACCGCAGCCTGATCGACCGGCTGCAGCAGGGCAACTGGTTCGAGGACCCGTCCTATTCGGCGCTCGACTGCTCGGCGACCGGTCCCATCACCATCGGCGATATCTCGACCCGCCCGGGCGGCGAGGAAATCTTCCGCGAAGGGCGGTCGCTGGTGTGGAAATCGCTGCGCGTCACCCGCGTCTATGATGCGGCGAACGATGCGCTGATCTATCTCGCCCATGCCCGCGAATTGCAGCTGGGCTCGGGCAAGATGTCGCTTTCGGTCATTCCGCTCAAGACCGAGCAAGTGACCTGGAGCAATGGCCGGCCGGGCGCCGCGCAAAACGAGGCTGCACGGTGAGCGGCTTCCGGCCTTCGCGCGCTATTCTGCCGCGCCGCGATGCTTGAGGAACAAGGTAGCGCGCGCGGCCGAGAAAACATAAAAAGATTTCACTGCCCGCCCCTGCGACGGGCATGCAGGAATACGATATTCTAAGCCTGATGAACCGTACCCCGTAAGGGGCGCATAAAGGACTGAAAATGGCAATTCTGATCGGCGATACCGCCCCCGACTTCACCGCTGACTCCACCGAGGGGCCGATTCACTTCTACGATTACATCGACGGCTCCTGGGCGGTTCTGTTCAGCCACCCCAAGAATTACACCCCGGTCTGCACCACCGAGCTCGGCTATACCTCGAAGCTGAAGCCCGAATTCGACAAGCGCGGCGTCAAGGTGCTCGGCCTGTCGGTCGACAAGCTCGAAGACCATGCCGGCTGGGCCAAGGACATCGAGGAGACCCAGGGCGCAGCGCTCAATTTCCCGCTTCTGGCCGACACCGATGGCGAAGTCGCGCGCAAATACGACATGATCCACCCCAATGCCGACAATACGCTAACCGTGCGTTCGGTGTTCGTCATCGGGCCGGACAAGAAGGTGAAGCTCAAGATCGAATATCCGGCCTCAACCGGCCGCAATTTCGATGAGATCCTGCGCGTCATCGACAGCCTGCAGCTCACCGCCAAGCACTCGGTCGCGACCCCGGTCAACTGGCAGAACGGCGAAGACGTCATCATCGCCACCTCGGTCAATAACGAGCAGGCCAAGGAGAAATTCCCGGGCGGCTGGAAGGAACCCAAGCCCTATCTGCGTATTGTTCCTCAGCCACGCGGTTGATCGTCCGCGTTTCGTTTTCTCCCTGATGAACTGGGCGGCAGGTCACCTGCCGCCCTTTTTCGTTACGGCATCAGCCCGAGGCTGGCCCGGAGCCTGCGCGTCAGCTTGGCCGCAACCAGACGATGCGCCTCGGCGATATAGGCCCGCATGTCGTTCTCGCCGAGCGGCGAAGCGGCATCGACGGCAATCCAGGAAGCGCGGGCGAAATAGGGCGCGGGCCGAATGCCCGGCAGCTCCGGCAGCATGTCATAGGCCATATCCGAAACCTTGAGCCAGACTTCGCCGGGGTCCCGATCGAGCAGCGCAAAAACCTTACCGCCGACCTTGGCGACGGAATCGTCGCGCCATTGATGCACCAGCGTCGCCGCCGGCAGCGACAGCACGAAAGGCTCGAAGCCGGCACGGGTGAAAATCGAGGGCGGGGCCATGGTGATCCAAAAAAAGGCCGGCTCGCAGGGAGCCGGCCGATCTGGTTCAGGCGGCGCTGACGCCGGTGCCGATGGGGCAGGAAACGCCGGTGCCCTGGAGCCCGCAATAGCCGGCCGGGTTCTTGGCCAGATATTGCTGGTGATAGGTCTCGGCATAATAGAAGGGCTTGGCTTCGGCGATCTCGGTTGTGATCGGGCCGAGCCCCCGCCCCTTGAGCGCGGCCTGATAGGCGTCGCGGCTCCGAAGGATGGCGTCGCGCTGCTCTGGCGTCGTCCAATAGATGGCCGAACGGTATTGCGTGCCCACATCATTGCCCTGGCGCATGCCCTGGGTGGGGTCGTGCTCCTCCCAGAAGGTCTTGAGCAATGTGTCGAGGCTGATCCCGGCCGGGTCATAGACCACCTTCACCGCCTCGGTATGGCCGGTCATGCCGGAGCAGACCTCCTCATAAGTCGGATTGGGCGTGATGCCGCCCTGATAGCCGACGGCGGTGACGAAAACGCCCGGCAGCTGCCAGAACAGACGCTCGGCGCCCCAGAAACAGCCAAGGCCGAAATAGATGGCCTCAGCGCCTTCCGGATAAGGCCCCTTGAGCGGGCGGCCCGAAACGAAATGCTCGGGCGCGACCGGCGTTTCCGCGGCGCGGCCCGGTAGGGCCTCACTGGCGTCCGGAAGGGTCGAAGGCTTGGATTTGAAGAACATAGGCACTCCTTTCCCGGCTGTGCCGGCTCAGAACTGGTCCTGGCTCACATAGCGCTCGCGTCGGCGCCGGCGCCCCAACAGGCTCAACAGGATACCCGGAACGCCGATGACGGCGAAGGCGGGATAGGTCAGCAGCGCCGAAAATACCCCGGCCATCATATCGCCGAGCACCCGCCCCCTGACGAAGGTTTCCGCCGCCGACAGGCTCGGAGGATGCATCCCCGTCCACGCATCGGACAGGCTCGTCATCACCAGCCCGTTAGCCGCCAGCGACTTGGTGCCGTCGATGACGATCAGAATCACTGCCAGCGCCAGAAGCCAGGTACCCAATACTCGCAAAACGAACCGCATCGCACTTCCCAACCGGTGCGGGTCTTTCCGCCCTTGCCCGCCGACCTTTCTGCCACGGCCGCACTACAGGCAACAAGATGGGCGGTAAGCGTGATAAAACAATCCCCTTCTCCTGCTTGTGATGGCTTGCGCGGCGAGCCTCGATGAGTATATTGCGCCCGCTCGCACAGGCCTTCGGCCAAGCGCCGGACGCTTCCGCCGGTTGCCGCGATGCGGAGAGATGGCCGAGTGGTCGAAGGCGCACGCCTGGAAAGTGTGTAGGCGGGTAACCGTCTCGAGGGTTCGAATCCCTCTCTCTCCGCCAGACCTCAAGTCATTGAAATTGATGATCAAAAGCTTAGGCTCTCCGAGGTGCGACGCCGGCATTAAACCCCGTCCGCTGCTGGCGCATTTCATTGTACGGAACGGATCACCTTGATCGTGCCTGCGCGCGGTTTTGCCGACTAGTTAGGACGACATTGAGATGCCACGCTGATCGGATCGGGATGGCACCGTTAACCGTTGCAGGACAGTTTGAATGACAGGGCTTAGTTCCGAACTCGCCGACTGGGCGGTCAATTTCTCTTTCGAGGATGCACCTCTGGCGGTTCGAACGAACACCAGCCTTCGCCTTCTCGACATTGTCGGCGTCATCATCGCGTCAAACCGGCTGAAAAATGTCGATGCCGCCCGCAATGCGATAGCCTTATCCGATGCCGGCGGGCATGGCGCGCGTGCGCTCATGGAGGCCGGCGAGACCTCATTGGCGAACGCCGCTTTCATCAACGGTGTGGCATCGGCGATTCTCGAATTCGACGACACGCATATCGCCAGCAACATCCATCCGACCGGCGTCGTCTCCTCCGCCGCTTTGCCCGTGGCGCAGGCCGGCCATGTCTCCGGGCGGCGATTGCTGGAGGCGCTGCTGGTCGGTTCCGAAATCTGCTGCCGGCTGGGCCTGGTCAGTCCGGTGCGGATGCATGAGGTCGGCTTTCATCCGACAAGCGTTTACGGCGTGTTCGGGGCAGCCTATGCGGTCGCGCTTCTGCAGGGTTTGGCACCGCAGCAAATTGCCGATGCCGTCGGCACGGCGGCCAGCCTCTCGGCCGGTTCCATCAGCGCCTTCGAGGACGGTACCGATACCAAGACGATGCATGTCGGCTTTGCCGCGGCAGCGGCCATTCGTGCAACTGCCCTCGCCGCCAGCGGCATTTCCGGCCCGGCCAAGGTGTTCGAGGGCAAGTTCGGATGGTATCGCAGCCATGTCCAGTCCGTCCCGGAATTCCGCTTTGCCGCACTCACCGAAGGTCTCGGGGAGCGTTGGGAAGTGATGAACATCGCTCCCAAGCTCTATCCCTGCGCCTATACGCTGATCCCCTTCATCGAGGCGGCACTCGCACTGAGGGAACAGCACCATCTGACGCCCGACATGATTGCGGAAATACGCTGCCATATCATGCCCCGGTCCTTTCACACGGTGTGTGAACCGGTGGAACAAAAGCGCCGTCCGCTGACATCCTGGCATGGACGCATCAGCCTGCAGCATACGGTGGCGGAAGCTCTTGTCCTCGGGCGGTTCGACAAGAACGCCTATGCACCGTCGAGCCTGCGCGACCCTGTTATCAACGGACTGGCCGACAGGGTCATCCATCTGCCCGACGAGTTGGCAGGTTCGGATACGTCGCGCTCGCGCGCGGTCATTTCGATTACCCTTGCCGATGGACGCGTCGTCAGCCACACGGTGGAGGACATGCTCGGCACCAGCCGCAATCCGGCAGACATGGCCGTCTATGTCCGGAAATTCCGCCAGAACGTCGAGGGCGTTCTGTCCGATACGATGGCGGAAGATCTGGCGGAACAAATCCTGCAGCTGGAAAAATCGCCCGATGTGGACATGATTTTCGCCGCGCTGCGTCAATGACCGGCGAGACCGCGCGTCACTTCTGCTAGGAGCGGCGTGAAAGCCGGTCTACTTCCGCGCCGATGCCGGCTGCCGCGTGTTTCAGCGCTTCGACAAAGGCATCCCGCGATCCGAAGGAATTGGTGGCGGTGCGAAAAAAGGTCATGCCGATCGTCGCCTCGACCCTCCCATTGGCGAAGATGGGCACGGCCACGGTGTCCGAAGTCTGCGGATCCACCTGGGGGTCGCGCCGCGCATAGCCGCGGTCCCTTATGGTGCGGATCATGCGTTGCACCCGGCCCGGCTCGCGTTCGGTGACGGTCTCCAATTCGTGGCTGTCACCCAGCCTATGCATGAGCGCAGCCACTTCCTCATCAGTCTGATAGGCGAGATAAGCTCGCCCCAAAGCCCGGGTGAAGAGGCTCAACCGCATGTTGATGGTCGCGTGGAAGGGTGAGATCGGGCTGTCGTGAATGGTGGAGTAACGAATGACCACCGCATCCTCATGGAAAACGGCGATGGCCACCGGCCACTTGAATTCGCCGCTGAGTTCGATAGCCCAGGCGCGGCCTGCTTCCACCACCAGCGGGTCGCCGCGAAAGCCGGTGCTGAGGGACGTCACCAAGGACGTGATCTGATAGCCGGCCTGGCGGCGGTCATTGCTGACATAGCCGTCTGCAGCCAGCGTCTTGAGCAGGCGGACCAGGGTCGGCTTCGGCAGGCCCGTCGCCTTGTGCAGCGACTGGATGGTCGAATGCGGCTCCCGGTTCATCGCTTGCAACACCATCAGGACGCGACTGGCCGCGCGTACAGAATCCTCGTCCCGGTCGGCCAAACCCGCCTCCATTTCGCCTGTCGAAACGCAAATAGAGGCGATTTGTCCGCTCCCGGCAAGAGCGGATAGCTCTGCCGCATATCCAGAAATGAAGCGGCGCAGGAAGCATGGCACAGAACGAAGACAACAGGGCCGAGGCGAGACGGATCATCGCCACCATCGATCCGGCGGTCGTGGACCGGCTGATGCAGGGGGCGATCGACCTGCATGTGCATTCCGGCCCGTCGATCATGCCGCGCCAGCTCGATCATTTCGAGGCCGTCGAACAGGCCGCGGCCGCCGGCATGCGCGGCATTCTCTTCAAGGACCACCATTATTCGGTAGCACCGTTCCTGCCGATCATGGAAAGGCTGCTGGCCCAGCATGGCGTCGCCATGTTCGGCTCGCTGGTGCTCAACAATACCTGCGGCGGTCTCAATCCGGCGGCGGTGGATTACGTGCTCAAGGCCGGCGCGAAGATGATCTTCATGCCCACCGCCCATGCGGCCAACCATATCCGCTCGAACCATCGCGGCGGCAAGCTCGCAAGCAATGTGCAGCTGCGCACGCCCAAGGCTCTGACCGTGGTCAACGACCGGGGCGAACTGCTGCCCGAAGTGCTCGAAATCCTCGACATCGTCGCTGAGCATGATGCCATTCTGTCCTCGGGACATCTCCATGTCGCCGAGATCTGGCCGCTGTTCACCGAAGCAAAGAAGCGCGGCGTGACGCGGCTGGTCATCAACCATCCGATGTATGGGCTGCATTTTACCCATCCCGACATCAGCGAACTGGCGCAGCTCGGCGCCATCGTCGAGCAATCGGCCTGCCTTTACATCGACTCGCGCTTCAACACCTTCTCACCGGCCGAGCTCAAGGCGCATATCGAGGCGGCCGGGGTCGCCAATTCCTCCATCGGCTCCGATCTCGGGCAAGTCGATAACCCGAGCCCGGTCGAGGGCATGCGGCAGGCCATCGCGCTGTGCCTGGGACTCGGCTTCAGCGAAGCAGACGTGACGACGATGGTTCGCGACAATCCTGCAAAACTCGCCGGCCTGGAGGTGCGGTCATGAAACTCGGAACCATCATTCTCAATGGCGCGCCGACACTGATCGTCAAGATCGGCGACAAGGCCGCCCCGCTTGCCGCGCTTTACCGCGAAGCCGGACTCGGCGAGGCACCGGCTGATCTCAACGCTTTCATCGAAGGCGGCGCGGATGAGCTCGCACGGGCGAGGACGGCATTGGAAAAAGGCGCTTCCAACGTGGAATTGCTCGATCCGGACAGCCTCGACTGGCTGCCGCCGCAGCCCCGGCCGAGCAAGATTGTCGGCGTCGCCTTCAACAATATGGGCATCCGCAAATCCGCCCATAAGGACCCCGGCGTGCCGAATTTCTTCTTCAAGGCGCCCTCGAGCCTTACCGGGCACGGCAAGCCGATCATCATGCGCGAGCATTATGGCGAGACCATTCCCGAGCTGGAACTGGCGGGCGTCGTCGGGCGCCGCTGCAAGTACCTGACCGACGAAGAGGCCAGGACCGCGCTTTTCGGCTACACCATCATCAACGACGTCACCTCGCATGGCATGAAGTTCGGCATGGACTCCATCGCCACCACCCGCGAGCCGCATCTGATGCGCGACCATCACCTGGCTTGGCGCAACCGGCATGGCCCGGAGGATAACGACGTCTATTTCGTCTATCATGCCCGCTCCAAGGCGACCGATACGTTCGGGCCGATGGGTCCCTGGATCACGACCGCCGATGAAGTGGCCGACCCCAATGCGCTCAAGGTCGAAGGCTGGCTCGATGGCGAACCCTTCGCGGTCGACAGCACGGCGAGCTATCGCTTCAAGATCGAGCAGGTCGTGGCCGAAGCCAGCCGCTATTTCACGCTCGAGCCCGGCGACGTCATCTGCTTCGGCACCTCGGCCAAGGGCGTCGGCAAGTATCCCGACGGCCATCGCGGGGTGAACCTGCATCAACTCGATGGCGTCCTCGATATCGAGATCGAAGGGCTCGGGCGGCTGACCAGCCCCATCCGCCACGACTGGAAGGCCTAGCCGATATGCGGGTGGTCGAGGTCACCGAGCCGGGCGGTCCCGAGGTTCTGCGCATCGTCGACCGCCCAACGCCCGTCCCGGGAGCCGGTGAAGTCCTGCTCGAAGTGTTCGCGGCCAGCGTCAATCGGCCCGATGTGCAGCAGCGGCGCGGGCTCTACCCGCCGCCTCCGGGAGTAACCGATATCCTCGGGCTCGATGCGGCCGGCCGCGTGGCGGCGATTGGCCCCGGTGTCGAGGGTTTCGCAGTCGGCGGCACGGTCTGTGCGCTGACCAATGGCGGCGCCTATGCCGATTACGTCGTCGTACCGGCAGCCCAATGCATGCCGGTGCCACGCGGGTTCGATTTCATTCAGGCGGCATCGCTGCCCGAAGCCTTCTTTACTGCATGGAACAACATTATCTGGCTGGGGTGCCTGGCCAAAGGTGAAACTCTGCTGGTGCAGGGCGGCACCAGCGGGGTTGGGCTGGCCGGCATGCAGATCGCCCGCCATCTGCGTGAGGCGCGGGTGTTTGCCACGGCCGGCAGCGACGACAAGCTCGCCATCTGCCTCAAGGCCGGCGCCGATGCTGCGTTCAACTATCGCGAGGATTGGGCCGGGCAGATCCGCGCCCTGGCAGGCGATCATTGCATCGACCTGGCGCTCGATGGCCAGGCCGGTCCCTATGTGCAGGCGCAACTGGACCTGCTGGCGCCCGATGGCCGGCTGGTGCTGATCGCCAGCCATCAATCGCCATTTGCCGAGGTCAATGTGCGCCATCTGGTGCGCCGCCGCCTGACATTGACCGGCTCGACGCTGCGCCCGCGCTCCAGCGCCTATAAGGGGCGGATCGCCGCGGCTCTCGTCGACAATGTCTGGCCGCTGCTCGAGACGGGGCGCATCGAGACCCATATCCACGCGGCGCTGCCTTTCGAAGCGGTCAGGGATGCCCATGCCATCCTCGACGCCAATGCCCAGATCGGCAAGGTGGTGCTCGTCATGAACGAGGCCGAGGCGCGCCGAATCCCGAATCCCCTTCCCGACCCAGTCAGAACGGCGTGACGTAGAGAGGCGCCCTGTCTATGGCCTCACCGAGCGTGATTTCATGCCCGGCCAGATCGCCATCGAAGACGACGCCATGACCGGGAGCCGTGCCAGGGACCGTGCGGCCCTCGCTGATCGGCATGGGCGTCGAGGTCGCGCCGAAATCGAAGAGGTTGAGGCCGAAGATATTTTCCACATGCAGCGCATTGGGCAGGGCTGCCGCCAGATGCACCGATAGTTCGGCCGCGCCATGCGGGGATATCGGAATATTGGCCGCTGCGCCGAGTGCCGCGATCTTGAGGAATTCGGTGATGCCGCCGACCTTCCACACATCCGGTTGCAGGAACTCGGCGGCGCCCTCGCGCACATAGTTCCAGAACTCGAAGCGGTTGCAGAGCTGTTCGCCGACGGCAATGGGCACCCCGACGGCGTCGCGCAGTTTTTTGTGGCCGTTCACATCGTCCGACAGCAGCGGTTCCTCGATGAAGAGCGGCGATGTCTCGGACAGGATCGCCATGCGCTGGACGGCCTCTCCGATCGACCATTTCTGGTTGGCGTCCAGCATCAGCCTGCCGCCATCGCCGATCGCCTCGCGGACGGCCTGGCAGCGCTCCAGATCGTCCTTCAGCCCCGGCCGCCCGACCTTGATCTTGAATGCCGTATAGCCTTCGGCCCGTTGCGCACGGACCTGCTCGATGAGCTGGTCCTCAGTCAAATGGAGGTTGATGGCGCTGGCATAGACCTCGACGCTGTCCCGGGCGCCGCCGAGCAGGCGGTGCAATGGCTCGCCCACGGCCTTGGCCTTGAGATCCCAAAGCGCGATATCGATGGCCGAAATCGCCAGCGTGGTGATGCCGGCCGGTCCAGCTGCATGGCATTCCATCCAGAGGCGCGCCCAGATGCGCTCGGTGTGGCGCGGGTCCATGCCGGAAAGCATGGGCGCCAGATATCCGGCGATCAGCGCCTGTACAGCCGCCGCGCCCACGCCGGCCGTGGTGCACCAACCGATTCCGGTTTCACCTGAAGCCGTTTCGATTTCGACCAGAACGAGCTCGCGATGTGTCATTGTCACGCGGCTCGAAACAAATGTCTGCTTGAGCGGAAGCCGGAAAGCTCGGCAGGTCGTGCGGGTGATCTTCAAGGCGCTGTCTCTCGTGTTTGCCGCAGGGGTGGCATCTTGCTCCAATCTGCCGCTTCCGCGCACCATCTGCGCGAAGGCGGCTCGTCGTTCCGCCTGACGGAACGGCTTCCCAAGGTCTGTCCCAGGCTAAGGGCGCACGACTATGGTTCCAGCAAAATAGGCGGTAACGCCGTTGAGGATACGACCCCAGATCCAATGCCTAATGTGAAAAACAAGATAAATACCGATCTTGCGGCCGGCCTGCTGTTCGCCGCTTTCGGCGCATGGTTTTGCGCCGCCTCCTTTTTCGGGCTCAAGATCGGCACCGCGTTCCGCATGGGGCCAGGCTTCTTTCCCAGTGTGGTCGGCGGCCTGTTGCTGCTGATCGGGCTGGTTATCGCCATCAATGGCTGGCGGACATCAGGCGAGCGGGTGGACTGGAAGGCGGTGCCGTGGCGGGCCGTTGTGCTGATCCCCATCGGGCTTATCATTTTCGGCTTCATCATGCGGCCCCTGGGCCTGCTGCCGGCTTTATTCGTGCTCAGCTTTCTCGCGGCGCTTTCGGTCAAGTCGCTGTCGCTCATGCATGCTGCAGTGCTCTCGGTGGCCGTGACGGCAGTCTGTGTCTTTGTCTTCAGCTTCGCCCTCGGCATCAATTTGCCGCTGATCGGCGACTGGCTGCGATAGGAGAACCCCTTGGATTTCGTTTCTAATCTCGCCTTGGGCTTTTCCGTCGCCTTCGCCGTGCAGAACATCTTCTTCTGCTTCATCGGCGTGCTGGCCGGCACGCTGGTCGGCGTCCTGCCGGGCGTGGGGCCGCTGGCCACCATCGCCATCCTGCTGCCGATCACCTTCTCGATGGCGCCCGACTCTGCGCTGATCATGCTGGCCGGCATCTATTACGGCGCGCAATATGGCGGCTCGACCACCGCCATCCTGCTCAACCTGCCCGGGGAGGCCTCCTCGGCAATCACCACGCTCGATGGCTACCAGATGGCCAAACGCGGCCTCGCCGGCCAGGCCCTCGCGACGGCGGCGCTGTCGTCGTTTTTCGCCGGCACTGTCGCAACCATCGTCGTCGCGCTCTTCGCCGCGCCGCTGACCCAGGTCGCCATGGCCTTCCGGCCGCCATCCTATTTCTCGATGATGGTGCTCGGCCTCATCGCCTCGGTCGTGCTCGCCCATGGCTCGGTGCTGAAGGCGATCGCCATGGTGCTGCTTGGATTGCTGCTCGGGATCATCGGTACCGATATCTATACGGGCTCCAGCCGGCTCAATATGGGCATGCTGGAACTGGCCGACGGCGTCGATTTCGTGGCGCTCGCCATCGGGCTGTTCGGGATCGCCGAAATCCTGCGCAATCTCGAAAACCAGGATAATCGCGAGGTGCTGAGCAAAAAGGTGCGCGGGCTCTGGCTGTCGCTTGCCGATCTGCGCCGGATTTCCATGCCGACCTTGCGGGGCACGGCGATCGGTTCGGCGCTCGGCATCCTGCCCGGGGGCGGCGCCATGCTGGCCTCCTTTGCCGCCTATATCCTTGAAAAGAAGGTATCGAAAAACCGCGCCGAAATGGGCAAAGGCGCCATCGAGGGCGTTGCTGCGCCGGAAAGCGCCAATAACGCTGCCTCGCAGACTGCCTTCATTCCCATGCTGACGCTCGGCCTGCCATCCAATGCCGTCATGGCCCTGATGATCGGCGCGATGATCATCCAGGGTATCCAGCCGGGACCGGAAATCATCGTCAAGCAGCCGGGCCTCTTCTGGGGCCTCATCGTCTCGATGTGGGTTGGCAATCTCATGCTGGTGCTGCTCAACCTGCCGCTTATCGGCTTGTGGATCAAATTCCTCACCGTGCCCTATCCGGTGCTGGTCGTGGCGGTCACCGCCTTCAGCGCCGTCGGCATCTATTCGGCATCGGGCACCGTATTCTCGATGTACGAACTCGGCTTCTTCTCGCTTCTCGGCTATTTGTTCATGAAGCTCGGCTGCGAGCCGGCGCCGCTGACGCTCGGCTTCATCCTCGGCCCGATGATGGAAGAGCAATTGCGCCGCAGCATGCTGATGTCGCGCGGCGATCCGACGGTATTCGTCACCGAGCCCATCAGCCTGACCTTCCTGCTTCTGGCCGCTGCGGGTCTGGTGCTGATCAGCGCCCCCGCCATTGCCCGCCGCCGGGAAGAAGCCTTCAGCGAGGAAGGCTCATGAACGCCCAATCCGCGCCCCGCCCCTTCGAGGGCATCCGTGTGCTCGACATCACCCATGTGCTGGCAGCACCTTTCGCGACCTATCAGCTGGCCGTGTTCGGCGCCGATGTCATCCGGGTCGAGAACCCCAACGAGCCGGACCAGACACGTCTCGACGGCAGCGATGCGGCGCTGTCGGACGCGCAGATCGGCACGCATTTCATCATCCAGAACGGCGGCAAGCGCTCGATCGCGCTCGATCTCAAGTACGAAGCCGGACGCGAGGTGCTCCGCCGGCTGTTGGTAACGGCGGATATCCTCGTCGAGAATTTCCGCCCAGGCGCGATGAAAGCATTGGGCCTCGGCTACGAGGAAATGAGCGCGCTCAATCCGCGCCTGATCTATGTGTCGATCTCTGCCTTCGGGCAGGATGGGCCGCGCGGCGGGCAGACCGGTTACGATCAGGTGATCCAGGCCGTGTCGGGGTTAATGATGGTCAATGGCACCGCCGACATGGTGCCGATGAAGGTGGGCACCCCGGCCGTCGACTATTCGACCGGCACCATGGGTGCCTTCGCCCTCGCCACCGCATTGTTCCAGCGCGAGAGGACGGGCAAGGGCCAATATGTCGACCTCGCCATGCTCGACACGGCGCTGATGCTGCTGGGCTCACACCTCACCAATTACAGCCGCTCGGGCCGCGCTCCCAAAGCAGGCGGCAATCATCATGAGTTCGCGACCGTCGGCCTCTATGAGACGGCGGATGGCCTGCTCCAGCTTGCCGCCATCAATATGCGCCAGCAACGCCGGTTCTGGCGGCTGCTCGATCATCCCGAACTGATCAAAAACCGCAATGACGAGCGGCGCGCCGATGCGGCGCGCGAGCGCGAAATCCTGCGCCCCATCCTCATGCAGAAGACCGCGGCCGAATGGGAGGACTGGTTCCAGGCCAACCACATTCCGGCGGCACGGATCTGGACCCTGCCCGAGACGCTGGCCCATCCGCAGCTCGCGAGCCGCGACATCCTGCATCGCTTCACCGATGCTCCCGGCATTCCGGGAGAGATCACCGTGCCCAAGGCGGCGTTCAAGCTCGCCCATGGTGGCGGGCGGCTGGACAGGCCGCCGCCGCTGATGGGCGAGCATACCGAAAGCCTGCTCGCCGAACTCGGCTACACGGCAGATGAAATCGCCGCGTTGCGAGACGCCGGCGCCATATGAAAACCCTAGGGAGGACCAAATGAAACTACTGACACTGCTGGCATCGGCTTCGTTAGCCCTTGCCGGCCTCAGCACCAGCGCCATGGCGCAGGCCGACTATCCCAACGACCTCGTTCGGGTCGTGGTGGGTTCCTCGCCCGGCGGCACGGCGGACACCGTTTCGCGCCTCGTCGCCGACGCCTTGACCAAGAAATTCGGCCAGACCTTCGTGGTCGAGAACCTGCCCGGCGCCGGCGGCGCGCTGGCGGCGCAGACGGTCAAGGGCGCCGAAGCGGATGGCTACACCATCCAGTTCATCTTCTCGTCCTTCTCCATCCTGCCGTCGCTGAACGGCGATGTCGGCTACGATCCGGTGGCGGACTTTGCGCCCATCGCCCAGGTGTCCTCCTCGCCCAATGTGCTGTTGGCCAATCCCTCCTTCGAGGTGACGACGCTGCAGGAATGGATCGACAAGGTGAAAGCCAATCCCGGCCAGTTCGACTATGGCAGCGGCGGCATCGGCTATAGCCAGCATCTGTCGATGGAAATGCTCCTCCAGGCCATCGAGGGCGAGGCCGTCCACATCCCCTATCCCGGCAGTGGCCAACTCCTCGGCGCTCTGGTCTCGGGCGAAGTGCCTTTCGCCTTCGACACGCTGACCACCGCCGTGCCGCATATCGAATCCGGCGCTCTCATTCCCCTCGGCGTGACCAGCGCCGAACGCTCGGCCATCCTGCCCGACGTGCCCGCTGTCGCCGAAGCGGTGCCGGGCTATGAGCTCACGGCCTGGAACGGCTTCGTCGCTCCCGCTGGCACGCCGCCCGAAATCATCGCCACGCTCAACGCGGCCATCACCGAATATCTCGCGACCGATGAGGCCCAGGCCTTCTTCGAAAAGCTCGGTACCGAGGTCGATGCCAGTACGCCCGAGGAATTCGCAGCTGTCATCAAGGCCGACCAGGAAAAGTTCGCCGCGGTCATCGAAGCGGCCGGAATCACCGCCGAATAACGGCTTGGGCCGGGGGTGCGGCGGCACGTTCGCCGCATCTTCTTTGGATCGATGGCAATGGCAAACGTCCATTCTCTACCGGCTGACGACATGGGCGATTTCGTGGCCCGGCTCTTTGCGGCGGCGGGTCTGTCGACCGGCGCGGCAAGGCGCGTCTCCGCCGCCCTGATCGAAGCCGACCTGTCCGGCCGCGGCTCTCATGGTGTGCTGCAGGCCGAAGGCTATCTGGCTCGGCTGATGGCCGGCGCCATGTCCACCGGCGAAAAGCCTGAGGTGATCAGCGAGGCCGGCGGAGCGGTGGTGCTCGACGCCGCCAGGATCGAGGGCCATCTGGCCGCCGAGGAGGGGATGGCGATTGCCATAGCCAAGGCTCGCGAGCAGGGCGTCGCCGCGATCGCCGTCCGGCACGGCTTTCATATCGGCGTTGCCGGCCGCTATGCCCGCATGGCCGCCGAAGCCGGCTGCGCCGCCCTCGTCATGTGCAACACCAAGCCGGTGATGGCGGCCCCCGGCGGCGCCGAACGATTGCTGGGCACCAACCCGCTCGCCATCGGCATTCCTGCCAGTGGCGGCCCGATGGTGCTCGACATGGCGACGAGCGCGGGAACCTTCGGACGCATCCGCCATGCAAGGGCGACGGGACAGGCGATCCCGGAAGGCTGGGCGCTCGACGCCGAGGGCAGGCCGACGACCGATCCCCGTGCGGCCATGGAAGGGCTGCTTTTGCCCATGTCCGGCTTCAAGGGATTCGGGCTTGCGCTGGCCATTGACCTGCTTTCCGGTCTCTTCGCCAGCGGCGGCTGGGGCGGCACATTGGGAGAGCTCGACGACGATCTCTCGAAGCCGCAGAATGCCTCCTATCTTTTCATTACCCTCGACGTCGCCCATTTCCGCGGGCTCGACGACTTTGCCGATGGGGCAGAAGCGGCGCTTGAGCGCATCCGCAATTCGCGGCTGGCGGATGGCACCACGCGCCTGTTCACACCGGGCGAAAGGAGCGCCGAGGCCTTGGCCAGTAATGACGGCACCATCCGCGTTGCCGCCAGCGTCGTGGAAGCGCTCATGGCGCGGGCTGACGCGCTGGGCGTCGCCGTGCCGGCCTTTCTTCGTGCGGCAAGCCCATGACGGTGACCTACGATACGATGAAGCAGACGGCGCGCATGCTCTATGAGCGCGCCCTCAAGCGCATCCCGGAAAATTCCAAGCAGGCCCTGGCCGAGGCCCTGCGCACCGAAACCTCCGCTCCGGCGCGCGCCACCCTCAATTTCATGATCGGCAGTGCCGTCCGAGCCGAGGAGAAATCCACCTTCGTCTGCTCCGATGCCGGTTTTCCGGTCTATTTCGTCAAGATCGGCACCGGCGTGCAGTTCGGCGGCGACATCAGGCAGGCCATTATCGATGCCTTCGACGACCTGGTCGCCACCATCGAGCCGCCCATCCTCAAATTCGTGACCAATCCGCTGACCGGCGAACGCAGCTACCACGGCAAGGACATGCCCCATATCAGCTGGGATATCGTTTCAGGTGTCGATTATATCGATATCATCTGTTCGCCCAAGGCACTGGGCTCCGGGCGCTGGGCAGCGCTCGAAATCTTCAGCTATCCGACGCTCGAAGAAATCGAGCGCTATATCCTCGATGTCTCGATCCGGGCCGGCTCGCAGCATTGCCCGCCGGTGGTGATCGGGGTCGGCATTGGAGGATCGTTCGACCATGCCGCCAAGCTCGCCAAACTACAGACATTACGTCCGTTCGGCACCGCCAATCCGGAGCCAATCCTGGCCGCCATGGAAGATCGGTTGACCCGGGCGGTGAATGCGACCGGCTTCGGCCCTATGGGCACGGGCGGCGACACCACCGCGCTCGGCGTCCATATCGATTATGCGTCCGGGCACGGCTTCACCCCGGTAGCGGTGTGCTTCAACTGCTGGATCAACCGGCGCACCAGCGCGCGCATCCACAGTTCCGGCGAGGTGGAAATCCTTGAGTGAGCGCGTCCTCGACATTCCGTTCACACCAGAGGTCGCCCGGACGCTCGAACTCGGCGACATGGTCTATCTGCGTGGAGAGGCCGTCGTCACCGCCGGCTATCCGACCCATCAGCGCATCGTCGCGGGGATCGAACGGAATGTGCCGCCGCCGATAGCGCTCGATGGGGCAGCGTTCTTCCATCTCGGCAGCATGAGCCGGATGGAGGGCGGCGTATTGCGCCCGCTCTATGTGAACCCCACCACCAGCACGCGCTTCAACGCCTTCATTCCCACCATTGTTCGCCGCTACGGCATCACCGCGCTCGCGGGCAAGGGCGGGCTCGATGCCGAATGCATCGCGGCGATGCACGAGGTGGGCTGTGTCTATCTGTCGATGGTAGGGGGCGCCGCGTCGCTATTGACCGAGGGGGTACGGGAGGTGGTGGAAACCGGCTGGGATGACCTCATCGCGCAATTCCGCCTGACGCGGCTCAGGCTCGACGGCTTCGGGCCGCTGACCGTGGCGATCGATGCCCATGGCAACAGCCTCTATCAGAAGCTGACGGCGCAAGCAGAGGCGCGGCTGCCGGAGATCATGAACAGGCTTGCCGAGGATCGGGCGAAAGACCTCTGATCGCTATTCCACGAGCCCGAGGATCGGGCCGTAGCCGCCGTGCCAGGAGAAGTCGTTGCGGCCCATTTGCGGCTGGTAGAGACCGACGCCGCGGCCGCCATCGAGAAACAGCGCATTGGGACAATCCAGCCCGTCGCGGAACAGCCGCGCGAAGTCATGGAAATTGACGGCGCCGTCGCTGATGGCAAACCGCACCAGCCCGTTTTCGCGGACGCCCACGCCGCTGCGGCGCGTCCTGTCGGTCGAGCCGGGAATGAGCGCGGGATGCAGCTCATTGTCGATGACCAGCATCGGGCCTGACTGGGTGGCAAACCGGACATTCGGCCGGGTCTCGTCGAACGTTTCCGTATCGAGAATGCCGGCACCCTCATCCCCGAGAAAGAACACGCCATTGGGCTTCTTGAAGAAGTTCGGCACCTGTCCTGCCGGCCCCTCGATGCTGGTCGTGTTCAAGGGGCGCAATTGCTGTCCGTTCTCGATATAGAGGCCAAGAGGGGAGAAATCGGACTGGTACATGCCGGCATTCACCGCGAAGACCAGTTCTCCGCCCTCGTCTTCGACGGTCGCAGCGAGATTGGAGAAACTGCGATAGGGCTCATCCTCGGCATTCTTCCAGAACAGCCGCAGGTCGGCGGTGGACGGATCGATCGTGCAGACGACATAGCCGGCGTTCTCGAAGCGCTGTTCGGCACAGGGCTGGGCCTGCGTCCATGCCGGCGTAGCCAGGATGCCGATGACGGCCAGCAACGCCGCCAGCGCGCGCTTGAACGATAGAACCATGCCCAGCCTCCTTTGCCAGAATCGACCAATAGCAGGCCAATCCTGATTTTCTGATGGCGGTCAGGGTGTCGTCGCATCCGTCTCAGCCATGAAGCCGGGGGAAGCCGTGCCGGTCGGCCAGGAGGTCGAGGATGCGGTGGGTTTCGGTGACGAAGCGCCTGTCGCCATGGCTTTTGGCGTCGGCGGGCGCGTTGTCGGCGAAGATGAGGATGGGCAGGGCCTGGTTGTCTTCGCCCACAAGGGCAATCACCGCCTCGCGCGGACGGGGGAAAGGCTGCCGGCGCACGTCGAGCTTTTCGGCGAGATCGGGGAAGCTGCGCAGCAGGCCCTCGATCTGGTTGCAATGCGGGCAGATAAAGGGTCCGCCGCTGCGCCTGGGGTCGTCGAAGCCGGGGGCGAGCAGCAGGAGAATGTCCTTGGCCATGATCAGTCCTGGGTAAGGGTGGGATAATCGGTGTAGCCGCGCTCGCCTGCCGTATAGAAGGTGGCGCGGTTCGCCGGATTGAGCGCTGCGCCGAGGCGGAAGCGGGCCGGTAGGTCGGGATTGGCCAGAAACGCCTCGCCGAAGGCGATGAGGTCGGCGGCCTTGCCCGTGATCGCGGCATTGGCGGTGAGGGCATCATGCTTGCCGGCGAGGATCAGCGGCCCCTTGAAGACCTGACGCAAGGCGCCGGCCACCGGAATGGCGTCGGCAGAAGCGACCGCCGGTTCGATGACGTGCAGGTAAGCGAGATCGAGCGGCGCCAGCAGGGCCGCGAAGCGGGCGAAATGGGTGAGGCGGTCGCTGTCCTCCATGCCCTGAAAGGGATTATTGGGCGAGAAGCGTACGCCGATGCGGTTGGCGGGCCAGTATTGGCGGACGGCCTCGATGATCTCGAGCAGGAAGCGGGCGCGATTATCGGGACTGCCGCCATAGGCATCGGTGCGCCGGTTGCTGCCATCGCGCAGGAACTGGTCGATCAGATAGCCATTGGAGGCCTGAATCTCGATGCCGTCGAAACCCGCCACCCTGGCGCGGGCGGCCGATGCGCCGAATTCGGCCACCAGGCGGACAATATCTTCGATGCCGGCTTCGCGTGGTATCGGGAAAGGCTGCGGGCCATCCGCGGTATAGATCATGCCTTCGGCGGCCAGTGGCGAAGGGCCGATGGGTTCCGCGCCCGGCAGGAGCTGGCTCGGATGCGTCGCCCTGCCCATATGCGAAAGCTGGGCGAAGATACGCCCGCCGGCAACATGGACGGCTTCGACCACGCTGGCCCAGCCCGCCTGCTGCGCATTGGTGAACAGACCCGGCCGCGTCGGGCCCGCAAGGCTGCTGAACGGGTCGATCTCGATGGATTCGCTGATGATGAGCCCTGCCCCGGCCCGCTGGGCATAATAATGCGCCATGAGCGAGGTCGGCAGCTTGCCTTCGGCCGCACGATTGCGCGTCATCGGCGCCATCAGGATGCGATGCGGCAGGTGCAGATCGCCCAACGCGTAGGGCTCGAACAGGGATTGAGTCATGAAGCCAGCATATGTGTTGACGGCCGGAAGGACACCGCGCGAAGAGACCCCCGCGCGGCGGCCTTGTCAGGTCCTCGGCAGTCCGGGCGGATTGGTGGCCGAACGCTCGATGGCCTCTGCCTCGAGGTTCCAGTGCTTGAACACCTCGGCATAGCTGCCATCGGCGATGAGCCCGTTAATGGCGATGGTGATGGCGTCGGCGAGCCCGCCGTCCTTGCGCGTGCCGACGGCGATATCGGCGCGGATCGGCCAGCCGCCGCTCAGCGTGCCGACGAGGCGCGTATCGCCGGTGACCGCGGATGAATAGGCGAGGGTGGAATTGGGATTGAATTCCACATCGGCGCGGCCGGACTGGATGGCGAGGGTAGAGGCGGCGGAATCGTCGTAATATTGCACTTCGATGGGAGCGAGACCGGCTTCCACATTCTGCCGGTCCCATTCGAGAATGATCTTTTCCTGATTGGTTCCGGCCCCGGTGATGACCTTGAGCCCGGCCACGTCCTTGGGTTCGTTGATGGCGGTGATGGGGCTGTCGGCGCGGACATAAAAGCCCACCACATCGGCGCGATAGCTGGAGAAATCGAGCCGTTCCTTGCGCTCCTCGGTGACGGTGACATTGGAAATGACGACGTCATATTTGCCCGAGGTGACGCCGAGCGGCCAATCGGCCCAGGCGACGGGAACCAGTTCGACCTCGAGCCCCAGCGCCTCGGCGACGAGCGAGGCGATATCCGGATCGGCCCCCACCACCGTCGCGCCATCGGTGGCGTAGGTGGCGATCGGCGGGTCCCAGGGGGAAACGGCGACGGTCAATACGCCTTCCTTGGCGAATTTGAAATCGGGCGAGATCGCCGCGATCGCCTCGGGATTGGACTCGGTATGCGCCCGGCACGGCTGCTCGGGGCTCAGATCGAATTCGGCCGCCGAAAGAGCGGTGGTGAAGAGGCCGGCAATGACGATACCGCCAAGAGCGGCGCGAATTGGGGATGGATTTGGCATGATTGCCTCATGGATGTTGGACGGAGAAATTCGGTTCGGCCGCGAGGCTTTCGCCACAGGCGATCGGACCCGGCATGGCGGCCTCGGAAAAGGAGGCCAGCGGTGACAGGGAGAAACACCGCTGGCCCTGCTGCGTCAGGGTTTGGGCAGGCCGGGAGGATTGGTCTGCGAAACCTCGACCCCTTCGGGCGTCAGGTTCCACTGCGCCAGAAGCTCGGCATAGATGCCGGTTTCGATCAGGTGGTTCAGCGCCTGGGTGAAGGGCTCGGCGAGCCCCGAATCCTTGCGCGTGGTGATACCGACCTCGGCCGGCAGCGGCCAGCCGGAGCTGACCGTGCCGACAAGCCTGGTCTGGCCGGTCAGCGAGGCGTGATAGGCCTGGGTGGCGTTGGGATTGAAATTGGTGTCGGCGCGGCCCGATTGCAGCGCCAGATCGGCGGCCGCGTCATCGTCGTAATATTGCACCTCGACGGGGGCGAGCCCGGCTTGCTGGTTGAGCCGGTCCCATTCGAGAATGATCTTTTCCTGAATGGTGCCGGAGCTGGTGATGATGCGGAGGCCCGCAATATCGGCCGGTTCGGCCAGCGTGGTGATGGGGCTGTCGGCCCGGACATAGAAACCGTGAAGGCCCTTGCGATAGGTGGAGAAATCGAACTTCTCCTTGCGCTCCTCGGTCACCCCGACATTGGAGATGACGGCATCATATTTGCCCGAGGCGAGGCCGAGCGGCCAATCGATCCAGGCGATGGGGACGATTTCGACCGGCAGGCCGAGAACTTCGCCCACGAGCCTGCCGATATCGGGATCGAAGCCGACGACGGTGGCGCCATCGGTGGCATAGGTGCCGATGGGCGGCGCGCCGGCGGCGACGGCGATGGACAGCACGCCCGGCTTGGCGAAGGGATAATCGGCCGGCACGCTTGCGGCGATGGCTTCGTTCTTTTCGGCATGGAGGCGATTGGCCGGATTGGGGCTGAGATCGAAGGTCTGGGCCAGAACGGCATCAGCCGAAGCGAGGCCCAAAAGGGCGGCAATGCCGGTGAGGAGGAAGGTTTTACGCGTCAGCATGGGTTCACCTGTTTGAATTTCGGTGCGAGCTTGCCCGGTCCACCGGCCGATAGGCCGGCGGCGACTTGGCTCGGAAAGACGAGGACCTAGAGAACCTTGGCGATGAACTCGCGGGTGCGCGGATGGCTCGGATCGTTGAAGATGCGTTCGGGCGGGCCGACTTCGAGCACCTTGCCCGCTTCCATGAAGACGATGCGGTCGGCCACTTCCCGGGCAAAGCCGATCTCGTGGGTGACGATCACGAGGGTCGTGCCGGACTGGGCCAGCTCCTTGATCACGTCGAGCACTTCGCCCACCAGTTCCGGATCGAGCGCCGAGGTCGGCTCGTCGAAGAGCAGGACCTTGGGGCGCAGCGCCAAAGCGCGGGCGATGGCGACGCGCTGTTGCTGGCCGCCCGACAGATGCCGGGGATAGGCGGTTTCCTTGTCGCTGAGACCGACGCGGGCGAGCAGGTCGCGCGCCTGGGCGATGGCCGCAGCACGATCGGCGCCCTGGACCGAGACCGGCGCCTCGATGATGTTTTCGAGCACGGTCAGGTGCGGAAACAGGTTGAAGCTCTGGAACACCATGCCGACGGCGGCGCGGCGGCTGCGAATGGCGGGCTCCTTGAGCTCGTACAGGACATCGCCGCGCTGGTCATAGCCGATGAGCTCGCCATCGATGGCGACGATGCCGGTATCGGCGCGTTCGAGATGGTTGATGGTGCGCAGCAAAGTGGATTTGCCGGCGCCCGAGGGGCCGATAATGGCGACCACCTCGCCCGGCGCGATGGACAGATTGACCTCGTCCAGCACTTTGAGCGGGCCGAAGCTCTTGTTGACGCCATGGATCTCGATCTGGCCTTCGCCGCGATTGGCCGTATGGAGGCTGGCGAGCGGCTTGCGCTCGGCAGCGCGCGGGGCCGGAGCATCGGCGGGGCCGCGCAGGGCGCCGAAGGCCTTGCCGAGAGCGGTGGGGGCGGCATCGCGCCGGGCGCCGCGGGCATAATGCTGCTCGACGAAATATTGCACGGTCGAGAGCACGATCATGATGATGAGGTACCAGACGGTCGCCACCATCAGGAGCGGAATGACTTCGAGATTGCGCCGATAGATCACCTGCACGGTGTAGAACAGCTCAGGCAGGGCCAGCACGTAGACGATGGAGGTGGCCTTGGCGAGGCCGATGATCTCGTTGAAGCCCGAGGGCAGGATGGCGCGCATGGCCTGGGGCAGCACGATATGGACGCCCTGCCGCCAGCGGCTGAGCCCGAGGGCCGCGGCGGCCTCGTGCTGGCCCTGATCGACCGAGAGAATGCCGCCGCGGATGATCTCGGAGGAGAATGCCGCCTGGTTGAGGCTGAGACCGATCAGCGCCACCGCGAAGGGGCTGAGCGTCTGCACGGTATCGAACTGGGCGAAGAGGATATTGGTGAAGGGAACGCCGATATTGATGGTGGCGTAGAGATAGCCGAGATTGTTGAGCACCAGCAGCAGCACGATCAGCGGGATCGAGCGCAACAGCCAGATATAGCCCCATGACAGGCCCGACAGCAGCGGCGATTTGGACACCCGCGCAAAGGCGAGAATGCCGCCCAAAAGGAAGCCGATGACGGAGGCCAGCGCCGTCAGCAACAGGGTGCGGCCGAGGCCGATCAAGACCGGCTCGGAGAAGAAATATTGCGCGAAGACCGCCCAGCCCCAGCGCTCATTGGTGAAGATGGAATGAAGGCTCACGGCGATGACGAAGGCGGCGAAGAGGCTGCCGACGACGCGCCAGGGATGCCTTGCCGGCACGATGCGGTAGCGCGAGAAGTCTTTCGTTGCCGCAAGAGGGCGATCGTCCCTGCCGATCTCGGTCACCGATGCCATCTTCGTTCTCCGCAGTTAATCTATAAGTTTGATAGACATTAAAAGTGCGCGGCCTGCCCATGCAATGCCGCGCCATTGCGGCTTTGCGCCCGGAAGGGAACGATTTGTGCTATCCGGCGGCTCTTGTGAGAGTGTCATTGCGTGCGCCGCTTTCGGCGCCTGACGGGACGAGCGCCTTCTCGAACGGCAGGATCTCGACCGCCTCGGGCGGCAGGTTCAGATCGAACAGCGCGGTGTAGCCGGTCTTGAGGTAGAGCGCGGCCGCCTCGGGCTGGCGGAAGCCGGTGGTGAGATAGATGCGGCCATAACCGAGACGCGCGGCATGGGCTTCGAGTTCGGTGAGGACGATCCGGGCGAGGCCCTGCCGGCGGTGGTCCTTGTCGGTCCAGACCCGCTTCATTTCGGCGGTGGTTTCGTCATAGCGCATGAAGGCGCCGCCGGCGACCGGCACCTCATCGCGCAAAAGCAGCACGAAGGCGCCATCGGGCGGCGCGAAGCGCTCGGCCGGGTAGCGGTTCATCTCGGCCGTCGCCGGCTCGCCGAAATGGTCGCCATAGCGGCTGGTATATTCATGGGTGAGTTGTTCGATCAGCGGCCGGGCCAGCGGATCATCGGGTGTCGTGTAGACGAAACGGTCGCTCATCGGAAGTCTCCGGGTCGGGAGGGTCCATCCGCGCCGAGATAGTCTTCGACCAGCCGCACCCAATAGAGCGCGGCATCGGGCAGGATGGCGTCGTTGAAATCATAGTGCGGGCTATGGAGGTCGGCACTGTCGCCATTGCCGACGAAGAGATAGCTGCCCGGTTTCTGCTCCAGCATGAAGGCGAAATCCTCGCTGGCGGTGATCGGCGGCAGATTCTCATGGAGCCGCCCGGCGCCGAAATGCCGCTCGGCCACCTCCCGCGCATAGGCGGTTGCATCCGGATCGTTGACCAGGGTGGGATAGCCGCGGGGCGTTTCGACTTCGGCATGGGCGCCGAAGCTCTGCGCCTGACCCTGGGCGATGGCGATGATCTGCGCCTTGATCGCCTGGCGTATAGCGGGATCGAAGCTGCGCACGGTCAATTGCAGTTCGACGCTGTCGGGAATGACATTGGGGACATTGCCGCCATGGATGGCGCCGACCGTCACCACGGCCGCCGCCAAGGGGTCCGTATTGCGCGAAACGATGGTTTGCAGCGCCATGACGATGGAGGCGGCCGCCACCACCGGATCGACCGCCAGATGCGGCTTGGCCCCATGCCCGCCTTTGCCCTGGACGCGGATGATGACCATGTCCACCGAAGCCATGGCAGGCCCCGGCAGAAAGGCGAATTGGCCGGTGGGAATGCCGGGCCAGTTGTGGAGGCCGAAAACCGTATCGACAGGCAGCCGTTCGAACAGGCCGTCCTCGATCATGGTGCGGGCGCCGGCGCCGTTTTCCTCCGCCGGCTGGAAGATCACCCGGAGCGTGCCGGAAAAATTCCGGCTTTCGGCGAGGTAACGCGCCGCCAGCAGCAGGGTCGCGGTATGCCCATCATGGCCGCAGGCATGCATGCGGCCGGGATGGCGGCTGGCATAGGGCAGATTGGTGGCCTCATGGATGGGAAGCCCATCCATATCGGCGCGGATGCCGATGCTGCGGGGACTATCCCCGATCTGCAAAGTGCCCACGACCCCCGTGCCGCCGATCCCGGTTTCCACCGCATAGCCCCAGTCCGCGAGAAGCCCGGCGACGAGCGCGCTGGTCTCGTGCTCCTCATAGGCCAGCTCCGGCGTCTGATGGAGACGCCGGCGCAATGCGACGAATTCGTCCGCCAAGGCGGCGATGCCGGTCGCAGCGGGATCGGGGCGCTGCAACATCAGCCGGCCGCCTTGCGGTCGCCCAGCGCATAGCGGCTTTCGCGGAAGGGCAGGCCGAGATGATCGCGCAGCGTATCGCCGCGCTGCTCGCGGCTATGCCGCCCGCGCGCTTCGAGAAGGGACAGCACCTCGGCCTCGAAATCGTCGAAGAAGCCGGCAACCGGAAAGCCCAGCACGAAGCCGTCCGAAGCCCCGGTGTCGACCCATTGCTCGATGCGGTCGGCGATCTGCTCGGGCGTGCCGACGAATTCGCTGCGCGGGGTGGTCGCATCCAGCGCTACTTCGCGCAGGGTCTGGTTCTTCTCCTTGGCGATGCGTTTGATGCGGTCGGTGCCGGAGCGGAAATTGTTCTTGCCGATATCACCCAGTTCCGGAAAGGGCGCATCGAGATCATAGGCGGAGAAATCGTGGTGGTCGAAGAAGCGGCCGAGATAGGCCAAAGCTTCCTCGATATTCACGAGATCGCGCACCTCGCGATATTTCCGCTCCGCTTCTTCCTCGGTCGAGCCGACAATGGGGCCGATGCCGGGCAGCACCTTGATGGCATCGGCGCCGCGTCCATGGGCAACGGCGCTCTGCTTGAGCTTGCCGGTCAGCTCGCGGTTCTCCTCGATGGAGGCGGAATTGGCAAAGACCGCATCGGCATGCCGCCCTGCAAGTTCGATCCCGGCATCCGAACCGCCGGCCTGGAACAGCACCGTCTGGCCCTGGGGCGAGCGCTGGAGATTGAGCGGGCCTTCGGCGGAATGGAACTGCCCCTTGAAATCGAGCCGGTGCATCTTGGAGAAATCGGCGAACTTCCCGCTGGCGCGGTCCCGCACGAAAGCATCGTCGTCCCAGCTGTCCCACAGGCCCTTGACGATCTCGATATGCTCGGCGGCGATCTCGTAGCGCAGGGCATGGTCGGGATGCTTGTCGCGTCCGTAATTGCGCGCCGAGCCTTCGAGCGGCGAGGTAACGGCGTTCCAGCCGGCCCGCCCCTTGCTCAGCACGTCGATGGAGCCGAATTGCCGGGCCACCGTGAACGGGTCGCTATAGGAGGTCGAGAGCGTGCCGACGAGGCCGATCTTGCTGGTGGTGGAGGCGAGCGCCGCCAGCAGCACGATGGGCTCGAAGCGGTTGAGGAAATGCGGGATCGACTGCTCGTTGATATAGAGCCCATCGGCCACGAAGGCGAAGGCTATGCCCGCCGCCTCGGCTTTTTTCGCGTGATCGAGGATGAAGTCGAAATTGACGCTGGCATCGGCCGGCACGCTGTCGTGCTTCCAGGCGTTCATATGCCCGCCCGGGCCATGCAGCATGATGCCGAAGGGAATGCGCTTGCTCATGAGAATGCTCCTCGGGGAAAGGTCAGGCGGGAATGGCGGACAATTCGGCATGGGCCGCGGCCAAAAGCCTTGCCGCTTCCAGCCGCGTGTCGCCGGCATTGAAGAAATCGACGATGAATTCGGTGATGCCATGGGTGCTGGCGAGCCGGTCGAGCTCAGTAAGGATGTCGCCGGCCGAACCGGCCAGCGCGCTCGAGGCGCGCCGCTCTATGGTGTAGTCGCTGACCCCGGCCTGGCGGGCATATTCCGCCGCCTGGGCCTCGCTGCCGACGGTGACGCTCTGCGCGCCGGGAATATGCACGCGGTAGAGCATGATGGCGTCGGCCTCGGCCCGCGCATCGGCGGCGTTTTCGGCGACGATGGCGGCGACCGCGACGATAGGCGGACGGCCGGTGGCATCGCGATAGGTGCTGATCGAGGCGGCGAGCGTCGCATCGTCGCCATTGAGGTGGCGCGCGAAAACGAAATGCCAGCCCAGATCGCCGGCAAGGGCGGCGCTTTCGACGCTGGCGCCGAGCAGGAACCGTTCGGCCGCGATTGCCGGGATCGGGGTGGCGCTGAGCCCTTCGGTGACGCCATTGCCGCCGAGATGTGCATCGAGCTGGGTCAACTGCTCGGCAAAGGGCGGCTTGCGGGCCGGGTCCTGCGCGCCTTGCAGCGCCTGGGTGGATAGCGGCAGCCCACCCGGCGCCTTGCCGATGCCGATATCGATGCGGCCCGGCGCCAGCGCCGACAGCAGGTTAAAGCTCTCGGCGACCTTATAGGGGCTGTAATGCTGCAGCATCACCCCGCCCGAGCCCAGCCGGATGGTTTTCGTCTGCGCGGTGAGAAAGGCGATCAGCAATTCGGGGGCGGAGCTGGCGAGGTCGGGGGTATTGTGATGCTCGGCCAGCCAGAAACGGCGATAGCCCAATTCCTCTGCCAGCCGGACGAACCGGGCGCTGCGCGCCAAGGCCGCATCGGCGCCTTCCCCGCGCAGGATCGGGCTTTTGTCGAGGAGGCTGAGGGCATAACTCATGGCGTTCATTCCCGGTGCAAATTCCCGCCGCCGAGCCGGTCGACAGCCCTGAATCAATATCCTACTAAAACTATAGAATAAACGGATTAGAGGGCCGGGCAGGAGTGCCGAAGGCGTATTTTCCGGTTGTTGCGCCGCGATTGGCATGCGAGCGCGCGACGGCAGAATTCGAAAGCGCTCTTCTCTTTCAATGCCTGCTTTCAGGGCAAAGCTTTTTCTGCCGCGAGGACATCGCAATCATTGGGCCGACCCTTGGCCATGCCGATCGCTCCCGCCCTATAAAGATGACATTGACAGTCAGATTTCGGTCTGGTTGTAACGACGCATCTGTTCCGCTCATCCCGAAGGTGCCTGCCATGACCATGCGTGCGTTCCTCCTGCCGACAGTCCTTCTGGCGCTGCTGGTCGCCCCGGCCTCGGCCCGCGAAATCACCCATGCCATGGGCGTCACCGAGGTTCCGGACAATCCGCAGCGCATCGTGGTTCTCACCAATGAGGCCACCGAGGCGCTGCTGGCACTGGGCGTGGTGCCGGCGGGAGCGGTCGAGAGCTATAATGGCGATCCCTGGTATGACTATCTGATGCCCATGATGGACGGTGTGGCCTTTCTGGGGGCCGAAGCGGCGGTCAATGTGGAATTGCTGGCGGCACTGGAGCCCGACCTTATCCTCGGCACGAAAGTGCGCCAGGAGGCTCTTTACGAGCAGCTTTCCGCCATCGCCCCGACAGTGATGACCGAGACGGTGGGGGTGGTGTGGCAGGACAATTTCAGGCTCTATGCCGATGTCGTCGGGAAAGCCGCCGAAGGCGAGGCGGCGCTGGCCGCGTTTGCCGACCGCACCGAGACGATCGGCGCGGCCTTGGGCGACCAGGTGAACGAGGAAATCTCCTTCGTCCGCTTCGCGCCGGCCGGCGCACGAATCTATCACCGCGCGTCCTTTCCAAGCGTCATCCTCGAACAGATCGGCTTCCGCCGCCCGCCGGCGCAGAATGGCGACACATTCTCGGAGACGATTGCCAAGGAACGCATCCCCGACATGGCCGGCGACCGGATCTTTTACATCTCCAACGACGATTACGGCGCCGAGGCGGAAGAAAACCTGGCCGACTGGCTTTCGGAACCGCTCTGGCTCTCGCTGGAAGCCGTTCAGAACGGCAAGGCCCAGCGCGTGAGCGAAGGCATATGGATCTCCGGCGGCGGGCTCTACTCGGCCAATATGACGCTGGACGACATCGAACGAATCTACGGGATCGAGAGCACGCGCTGAACGCGCCCCTTTATTGCGTCAGCTGACGATAGGCGCCGTGCCAGTAGAGCAGCGGTTCGCGAGCGCCGGAGGCGACGATGGATTGCACACGGCCGATCAAAAGGGCGTGGGAATGCCGCTCGATCGCTTCCTCCAGCTCGCAATCAATGGTGACGAGCGCGCCATTGAGGCCCAGAGAGCCGGACGGAAGCACCGACCAGTCCCAGCCCACATAGCGATCATTGCCTTTGATGCCGCCACGCCCCGCGAAACGATCGGCGACGTCCTGCTGATCCTTCGCGAGGATATTGACCGCAAAGGCCCCGGCTTTCAGCAGGGCCGGCCAAGAGGATGAACCGCGATTGAGGCTCACCAGCAGCGTTGGCGGCTCGACGGAGAGGGAGGAAACCGAAGTTGCCGTAAATCCGGTGCGCTCCCCCTCGGCGCCGACGGTAATGACGCTGACCGCGCCGGCCAGGTGACGCATGGCATCCCGGAAGTCGGCAGCCTCCACCTGGGGCTCGTTCGGGATGAGATAAGGCGCAAGATCGATGATCGACATTGGGTTCCCCTTCTCTGCGGGCCGCAGCGTTGAGGAAAGCCTAGCCAAGCCCGCCTCGACAGGCGAGCGCCTGAAGGAGCACAGATTTTTCCTGTCCTCCAACGCAAGAGCATTTATGTCTAGTAAATCTATATACTAAAAGCTTCCTGGCATACCCGCCCGGCTGAAGCTCTTTTCAGGCCAGCACGCTGCCGCCTGCCACATCGAGGACAATGCCGGAAATCCAACCTGCCTCGTCCGAGACGAGATACGTCACGGCGGCTGCAACATCCTCGGGCGTGCCGAGGCGGCGGATGGGGCGGGCCGCGATCATCTGCGCCTGCGTGTCGGCAGGGATGCGCCGAAGATTATTCTCGGTGAGGATCGTTTCAGGCGCCACGCAATTGGCGCGGATGCCGAATGGCCCTGCCTGGGCGGCCAGACAGCGGGTGAAATGCACGATGCCGGCTTTGGCCGTGCCATAAGCGACGGGGGAAGAGCCCGAGGGCTTGCGGCCGGCCGCCGAGGCAATGGTGACGATGGCGCCGCTGCCACGGGCCTTCATCGCCGGCAGGACGGCGCGAAGAGTGCGGAAAGTGGCGCCGAGATTGCCCTCGATATTGTCGCGCCAGACATCGTCGGTGATATCTTCGATCATCTGCGGCGGCGCGTAGCTGGCCCCGGCATTGGCCACCAGAATATCGAGCGTGCCGAATGCGTCGAGCACCCTTGCGGCGATATCGGCGGCGGCCGCAGGTTCACGCAGATCGCCGGTCACGACGATACTGCCCGGCAGTTCACGGCTTAGAGTCTCGAGAGCGGCCGCATCGCGGCCATGCAGTGCCACGCGGGCCCCTTCTGCGGTCAGGCGTCTGGCGATGCCGGCGCCGATGCCGCGGGATGAGCCGGTCACCAATGCCGTCCTGTTGCTGAGCTTGGTCATATCCTTCTCCCCTGAATAGTCGTGAAAAATTAGGCCCGTTATTCCGGTGCCAACTGAATTGCCGGCGAAGTGGGCTGGGTGAGGAAGCGCTCGCTCATTGGCGCCACTTCTGGAAGCAGAAGGGGGAGGGCAACGCCAAATGCAGCGAAGCGTAAGATTTCAGGCCGTCGAATGCCATTCATGCCCCCTCCCCGTACAGGATGATGACGGATGGAGAAGGCGGGATGCGACATCGCATCAAAGAAATAGTGACGTGACCGCGCCACCAATAATGGCGCGGCCGGAGTTCGGCGGTGTTATTCGGCGGCCACTTGCGCCATGCCGACGCCGGAGGGCAGGTCGTACATGCCCTGGCTCAGCGTGTTGAGGTGGGCGATGACCTCATCGCTCGGCAGGACATTGGCATATTTGGCGTGCATGTCGCACAGATTGATGGCGTGGTTGGCCTGGGCGCGGTCGAAACAGCCATCCTCGACCACGGTGACGCGATAATTATAGGAGAAGGCATCGAGCACGGTGGCGCGCACGCAGCCCGAAGTGGTCGTGCCTGTGACGATCACGCTGTCGCAGCCGAGCAGCTGGAGATAGGAGACCATGGGCGTGCCGGCAAAGCCCGAGGGCTTCTGCTTGTGGATGACGATATCGCGCGGGCCGGGGGCGATTTCGGCGACGATCTCATTGCCGTCGACGCCATTGGAGGTGACCTGCAGGGGCTCCTCCCGGCGGCGCGAACTCTTCCACGACCAGGAGCCGCTATCCCATTTGTCCGGGCGGCCGGTGCCGGTGGTATAGATCACCGGAATGCCCTTGCCGTGGCAGGTTTCGATGAGCTTTTCGAGGACGGGCATGGCCTGCCAGGCATATTCGCCGCAGGAGGTGCGCCATTTCTTGATGCTCTCGAGGATGGGCGTCGGCTTTTCGTCGCAAAAGGCATAGTTGACGTCGATGACGAGCAGCGCCGGGCGCTTGCCCCAATCGGCCAGCGAGCCGAAACCGGAAGCGGCGAAGACCGCCTTGTCCTCTTCGCTCAGATATTTGTCCCATATACGTTCCGCAGTCATGGTCGTTCTCCTTGGTTGAGGGGGTGATGAAACGGCAGGGCCGCGCCGCGGAAGCCGGGCGCGCACCAGAACGAAGACGGCGCCGAAAGCGGCGAGCATGAGGGCGTTGACCAAAAGCCCGCCGCCATAACCGATGCCGCTCAGATCGACGAGAATGCCGATGGCGAGGGGGCCGACGAGATAGCCGAGATCGCCGGCGAAGCGCAGCAGGCCCATGGCCGGCCCGAGCTGATGTTGCGGCGTTACATCGACGGCATAGGCGCCGATGGCCGGGCCGCCAATGCCCACGGCGAGGCCGATGGCGACCATGCCGGCATAGAGCGTGGCCGGGCTCGTCGCGACCGCGATGGCGGCCACGGCGATGGCGGTCGCCAGCAGCGAGGCGGCGATGATGGCCGCGCGCGGCGCGTGATCGACCAGCCAGGCGGCCAGAGGCAGGGCGATGAGGTTCGCCACCGCCGAAAGCGACATGGCGAGCCCCATTTCGGCCGGGCCGATGGAAAATTGCCGCTCGGCCATGAGCGGGATCAGCTGCCACTGCCCGGCCGTGCGGGTGAGGAAGAAGCCGAAATTGGCGAGAAGCACGCAGAGGAAAGGCAGGATGAGCAGCAGATTGGCCGCGCCCGGGGAAACCTCGTGGTGCTCTTCAGCCGGCGCCTCGACATCGCTGAAGAACAGAAGCGGCAGCAGACCCGACAGGATGCCGATGCCGGCGGCGACATAAAAGGGGCCGCTGAGGCCGAAGAGATCTGCCGCGAGCCCACCGACGCTGGGGCCGAAGCCGCCGCCGATGAGCACCGCCCCCTGATAGAGCGACATGGCGCGGCCGCGGGTGCGGTGGTCGCTCTTCTGGGCGACATAGATCATGGTGGCGGTGAGGAAGAAGCCGGAGCCGATGCCCTGCAAGGCCCGGCCGGTGAGGGCGATGGCATAGTTGGTCGCGAGGGCGGTCAGCACCGCGCCGAGCCCGCACAGAATCAGCCCCGCCGCGAGCATAGGGCGCAGGCCCGTGCGATGCGCCAGATGCCCGGCGGGAAGATCGGCCCCCAGCCGCCCGGCGGCGAAGACGGTGATCATGAGGCCGATCTGCCAGTCCGGCACGCCGAAGCTCTGGGCATAGACGGCCATGACCGGGGTGAGCATGCCGAACAGCAGCATGTGCCCGGCCACGGCGACGAGGGTGATCGGCAGATAGGGCATGGCGCCAAGCGCCTCGCGCCAACTGCTGCCGGGAGCGTCCTGGGTTGCGCTCATGCGCCGGCCCCGCCGGCGGGCGTGGTGAAAACCGATGGGAGCATTAGGCTACTCCGCCGGTTCGCCGGCGCTGGCCGGCGCCTTGAGGGGGCCGCCGCGCCTTGTATAGGCGGAAAATCCGACCAGGGTCGCGACCAAGACGGCACCGCCACTGTAAAAGGCGGCCGTCAACCCGAAGAGTTGCCCCAGAATGCCGAACAAAGCCGGGCTCAGCACCTGCGAGAAGCGGTTGGCGAGAAGGCGCAGGCCCATGAGCTTGCCGCGTTCGGATTCACTGATGGCATCGACCATGATCATCAGGCTGACCGGCAGGTTGACCCCGACCGCCCCGCCGATGATGCCGACAAGGACGATCATGGTGACGGGCGAGACGACGGCGAGCGGGGTCAGCAACACGCCGATGGCGGCGATGGTGCCGGCCGACAGCAGGATCATTTCCAGCGAATAGCGCTTCATCAGCCAGTTGAGCCCGACACGCGAAAGCATCGCCGCGAGCGCGTGAACGGAAATGGTCAGCGAGATGAGGAAGGTAGCAAAGCCGTTCTGCGCCAGATAGAGCGGCAGGAAGCTCATATAGAGCGCCTGGATATACATGACGAGGAAGGTGGCGGTGAGCCCGAACTGCACCGGGCGGGAGCCGGCAAGACTGATGCCGCGCTTGTAGCTGGTGACGATGCTGGTGGGGCTGAACACCTCGCGGGCGCTGACCTGATGTGCGGGGTGAGGATAGGATCGGCTGAGCCAGAACAGCACCGCCATGAAGGCGAGGCAGCAGACGAGCGAGGCGATGAAGGCGGCACGGTATCCCTCGGTCGGCACCGCGAAGGTCGAGGCGATGAGACCGCCCAGGATCGGGCCCAGCATGCCGCCGCCGGACATCCACATGGAATAGCTCTTGATGGCGTCGTTGCGGCGCTGGCGGTCGCCATGGGCGACCAGCACCTGGAAGGAGGAAGCCATGATGATGATGGCCGCCCCGATCAATATCTGCGAAATGGCAAGGACCGTGAAATCGGTGGCGAGAACGGTGCAGACCAGCGAGGCCAGGAGGAAATAGGAGCCATATTTCAACATCTTCATCGGCCCGATGGAGTCGATGAGTTGCCCGGTGGGCATGGCGATGACGATGGGCAGCAGCGCCTTCAGCGTCACCATGAGCCCGACCGCGATCGTGGATGCGCCGAGTTCGGTCGCATAGAGCGAGAAGAAGGGCTGGGCGAGCCCGTTTATGGTGAAAAACACCCCGCCGCCGAAAATGCCGAAGCGGGCGAATTTCCGGTCGACCGTGCCGGGCATGGCTTCAGTGAGCATGGTGGCAGGCTACCTGTCGCATGCGATCATGATTGGGAAGCGCCGGCTTTTCGGCCCGGCAAAGATCGGTCGCGCGCGGGCAGCGCGAGGCGAAGGAGCAGCCGGCCGGCAGGTTGAGGGGGCTTGGCAATTCGCCTTGCAGCGGCACATTGATACGCCGGCTTTCCACTGCCGGATCGGGCACGGGAACCGCTTCGATCAGCGCGCGGGTATAGGGATGGCGCGGATCGGCGAAGACCTCATCGGCGGGGCCGTATTCGACCACTTCGCCCAGATACATAACGGCGATGCGGTCGGAGATGTAGCGGACGGTCAGGAGGTCATGCGAGATGAAGACGAAGCTGATGCCGAGCTCGTATTTCAGATCGGACAGCAGATTGATGATCTGCGCCCGCACGGAAACGTCGAGCGCGGAAGTCGGCTCGTCCGCCACCACGACGGAGGGATTGAGCGCCAGGGCCCGCGCCACGGCGACGCGCTGGCGCTGACCGCCGCTCAATTGGTGGGGGTAACGCTCGGCGAAGCTCGGGTCGAGCCCGACCTGGGAGATGAGCTTGCGCACCTTTTCGGCGCGCTCGTCCTTATTGCCCTGTTTGCGGACCTTCAGCGGCTCCTCGACGATGTCGCCAATGGTCATCTTTGGATTGAAGGAAGCGGCGGGGTCCTGGAACACCATCTGCGCCAGGCCCGAAATATAAATGTCGCCGGAGGTAGGTTTCTCGAGCCCCAGAAGCAGGCGCGCGACGGTGCTCTTGCCGCAGCCGCTTTCCCCGACAATGCCCAGCGTCTCGCCCTTGTGGACGCGCAGATTGACGCCGTTGACGGCGCGCACCACCATGCGTTTCGAGGTCTCGAATTGCTTGCGCAACTGGTTGAGCTCGACCACCACCTTGGCGTCGGGATCGGGCGGAGCGACGATGCGATCTGGTCCTTCGGCTTTGAGCGCGGCGCCGTTTTCCAGCCCCTTGGGCAGCCAGCAGGCGGCATCGTGCTGGATGCCCCGGCCAGACAGGCTCGGCGCCTCGGCGCGGCAGCGGTCATGGACGGCGGCGCAGCGATCCTTGAAGGCACAGCCGGTAATGGGGCGGCGCATATCGGGCGGCAGGCCCGGAATCTGCGGCAGGCGCTCATGCCGGCCCATATCGGCGCTGGGAATGGTCCCGAGCAGGCTTTGCGTATAAGGGTGGCTGGGATTGGCGAAGATATCTTCCACCCGGCCGAATTCGACAATCCGCCCGGCATACATCACCGCCACCTTGTGGGCGAAGCGCGCCACCAATCCCAGATCATGGGTGATGAACAGCATGGCGGCGCCCGCCTCTGCGGTGAGGTTTTTGAGCAGCTCGACGATCTGCGCCTGAATGGTGACGTCGAGCGCCGTGGTGGGTTCGTCGGCAATGACCAGATGCGGGCGGCAGGACAGGGCCATGGCGATCATGACGCGCTGGCGCATGCCGCCGCTCATTTCGAAGGGATAGGCTTCGATGCGGCGTTCGGGTTCGGGGATGCCGACCTTGTCGAGCCATTTGATGGCCTCAAGCCGCGCCGCCTCACGGTTGAGGCCGAGATTGCGCATGATCGGCTCGACCATCTGCTTGCTGACGCGCATCACCGGATCGAGCGAGGACATGGGATCCTGGAACACCGTGCCGACGAGGCGGCCGCGCACGGCATTGAGCTGGCCCTCGCTCAGCTTGTTGATGTCGCGGCCCTCGAGCAGCACCTCGCCGCCCACCACCCTGCCGGGATGGGCGAGGAGGCGCAGGATCGACATGGCCATGGCGCTTTTGCCGGAGCCGCTTTCGCCCACCACGGCGATGCGCTCGCCGCGCTCTATGCTGAAGGAGACGCCATCGACGGCGGTGACATTACCGCCACCGGTCTGGAACTGGGTCCTGAGACCGCGCACTTCGAGCAGCGTGGTGGCCGGAGCGATGACGGAAGCCTGATAGTTCATGATGATACGTCCTTGCTAGCGGCGCGAGCGCGGATCGAGCAGCTCGCGCACGCCGTCCGACAGGAAATGCAGGCCAATGGCGATGAGCAGGATCACGACGCCCGGGAGCGTGGAAATCCACCAGGCCTGTTCGAGATAGGTCTGGCCATCGCGCACGATGTTACCGAGCGAGGGCGACGGCGGCATGATGCCGAGCCCGAGAAAGCTGAGGCTGGCTTCGATGAGGATGGCATTGGCCGCCGCGATGCTGGCCGCCACCAGTATGGGCGCCAGCGTATTGGGCACGATATGCCGGCTCATCAGCCAGTATTGCGAGGCATCGATGGTGCGGGCGGCATCGATGAAGGCGCGGGTGCGCAGGCTCAATACCTGCGAGCGTTGCAGGCGGATGAAGCGGGGCACGTCGGCCAGCGAGATGGCGAGGATCACCGGAACGAGACCGGTGCCCATGACCGAGACGAGACCGATGGCGAGCAGCAGCGAGGGGAAGGCGAGGAAGATATCGACCACCGTCATGATGACGCGGTCGATGACGCCGCCATAAAAGCCGGCCAGCGTGCCGAGCACCATGCCGCTGACGAGGGCGATGGCGGCGACGGCGAAGCCCACGCCGAGGGACACCTGGACGCCCGCCAAAGTGCGGCTGAAGATATCGCGCCCCATCTTGTCGGTGCCGAAGGGATGCTCGATCGAGGGAAACAGCATCATGGCGCGCAGATTGGTTTCGAGCGGCTTCTGGATGGGCAGGACGGGCGCCAGAATGGTCAGCAGCAGGATCGGCACGAGCAGCAGCAGCGCCACGCGGATCTTGGGATGGGCGAGGAACCGGCTGCCGAAAATCGCCGCGGCGGCCTCGAATGCCGGCCTGTGCCGCGGAACCGAAGAAAGCGTCAGATCAGCCATTTTTGCTTCCTTGCCTAGAATTGCACGCGGGGATCGAGGGCCTTGTAGATAAGGTCCGTCGCAAAATTGATGAGCACGAAGACCAGGGCGTAGACGACGATCAGCGTCTGCACCAATTGGTAGTCGCGGCTGTTGATGCCGGCGATCAGGAGGTTGCCGACGCCGGGAATGGTGAAGATGAATTCGACGATCACCGTGCCGCCGAGGAGGTTGCCGAAGCTGAGCCCGACCACGGTGGCGATAGGGAGCGCCGCATTCTTGAGCGCATGGCGGAACAACACGCGCAGTTCCGACCAGCCCAAGGACCGGGCGGTGCGCACATAATCCTCGTTGAGCACATCGAGCACGGCGGTGCGGGTGATGCGGGCAAGCGTTGCGACCTGCGACAGCGAAAGCACGATCACCGGCAAAGCGAGGCGCAGCGCCACGCTCTTTGGATCGCTCCAGTCGAGCTGGCCGGAAGCGGGGAACCAGCCGAGATTGAGCGAGAAGATGAGCAGCAGCACCAGCGCCGTCCAGAAGGGCGGCATGAGATCGATCAGCATGGCCGTGCCGGTCAGCGCATTGTCGAGCCAGCGGCGGCCTTTATGCACCATGAAGGCGGCGAGCGTGCCGAGCGGAATGGAGAGCACGACCGCAACGACAATGGTGGCGAGCGCGATGGATAGCGTGATGGGCAGCGCCCGCAGCAGCAATTCGGCGATGGGAATGCGGGTGGTGATGGTTTCGCCGAGATGCCCCATCAGCAGATCGCGCAGATAGCCGAAATATTGCAGGGGCAGCGGTTCGCTGAGCCCCATCTGTTCGCGCAGGCGCTCCAGCGCCTCGCCCGAGAGCGTATCGCCGGCCATGGCCGAAGCCGCGTCCCCAGGGATCAGCCGCAGCGTGAAGAAGACCAGGGTGACGACGCCGAGGACGGTGACGACCATCTGGAGGAGTTTCTTGGCAGCATATTCGGCCATGGCCCGCTCCTATTCGGCGATGTCCACGTCCCAGAAATTGACCTGGGCGAGATAGTTGATGTGGACGCCGGTCACCTCGGGCTTGCCCGGCCAATAGACATTGCTGGCATAGGTGGGGACATAGGGCAGCTCTTCGGCCACGATCTGCTGGATCTTGGCGTACATTTCATAGGCCACCTCCGGATCGGCCTCGGCGCGGGCGGCTTCCAGCAATTGGGTGACCTCGGGATTGTCGTAATGGGCGCCGTTGAGCCCGTTGGGCACGAGATTGTCGGGATGGAGGAAACTGAACAGGATCATGTCCGGATTAACGGCCGGCAGCAGGCGCGTCGCGGAGTCGAACTCGCCGGCATTGCGGCGCTGGTTGAAGGTGGGCGTATCGACCAGCTCCATTTCCATATTGATGCCGACCTGGCTCAGATAATCGATCTGGAACTGCTGGACTTCGGTGACGCCCTGGGCCGAAGTCGAGAGATTGCCGAAGGTGAAGCCATCGGGATAGCCGGCTTCGGCGAGCAGCGCCTTGGCCTTTTCCGGATCGTAAGTGTATTTGGGGATGTCATCGGTATAGACCGACATCCACGGCATGAGCATCGAATAATGCGCCTGCTGCAGGCTCGGCGAGATAGCCTGGCTGATCGCATCGAAATCAACGGCATAGGCGAGCGCCTGGCGGACGCGCTTGTCGGCGAAGGGCTCGAATTCGGGATTGAGCACCATGAGGGCGACGGCGTAGTTGTCCACCGAGTTCATGGTGAAGCCTTCGGCTTCGAGGGTTGCGAGGTTTTCTTCCTGGGATGAGCGCATCACGAGGTCGACCTCGCCATTGCGCAGGGCAATGGTGGCGGTGGCTTCATCCTTGATGATGTTGAACACCAGCGTCTCGATCGGGGCGGGACCCTTGTAGTAGTCCTCGTGGCGCTTGAGCACGATCTGTGAACTGACATCGATGGAATCGAGGTAGTAAGGTCCGGTGCCAATCGGCTGCCAACGCACCTGATCGCCCGCTTCTTCGATAGCCTTGCGGCTGACGATCTGGCCCTGGTGGTAATTGGCGACCGTATGGAGGAAATTGCCGTTGGGCGCATCGAGCTCGATGACGAGAGTATAGGGGTCCGGCGCCTCCATGCTGACGATGCCGGCGAGTTCGGCGGCATAGGGCGAGGCGGTTTCGGGGTCCTTGATGCGGTTGAAGCTGTAGATGACGTCCTCGGCGGTCATCTCGCCATAGCCTTTCTGGAACTGCACGCCTTCGCGCAGCTTGAAGGTCCAGGTCTTGTTGTCGGTGGTTTCCCAGGAGGTCGCGAGATCGGGGATGATCTCGCCGGTCACGCCGTCATAGGTGGTGAGGCCGGAAAAGATGTTGAAGGCGATGTTCTCGTTCTCGATGCGGAAGATATTGGCCGGATCGAAACCGGCCGGATCGTCGTAGAAACGGACGGTCAAGGTCTTGCCCTGGGCGAAGGCGGCCGGGGCAAGGGTCAAGGACAGGGCCAGCACGGCCATGCAGGCGGCAAGCAATCGGCGGATATTGCCAGTCATTCTGAAGTCCCCTGGGAGGTGGTTGCTACGGCAGGGCCGCTCCCGCCAAAGCGGGGACGGCCGGGGCGTGAAAATCAGCTGGCAATGCGGGTGAGCGCGGGCTCGCTTGCGGCCCCGATCTTGCGGAAATAGGCCTTGGCCGCCTCGGCATCGACGACATCGGAATATTTCTGGTGCATGTCGTAGAGGTTCATGTAGTGCGAGGCCTCGGTGCGGTCATAGACGCCGTCCGACACCACGCCGACGCGGAAGCGATGGGTGGCGGCGTCGACGACGCTGGCCCGCACGCAGCCGCTGGTCGATTCACCGCAGATGATGACGGTGTCGATGCCCATCGAGATCAGGTGGAAGGTCAGCGGCGTGCCCTGGAAGGCGCTCGGCGCCGTCTTCTCGATGACGACCTCGCCGGCGATGGGCGCGACCTCGTCGCAGATCTGCTCGCCCTTGAGCTTCATTTCGGCGGAAAGGTTCGAGGAGCCGCGCTTGCGGTGAATCCAAGGCTTGATGCCGTTGTTCAGGCCCTTGATGTGAACGACCGGGATGCCGGTCTCGCGCGCCACCGCCAGAAGTTCGGCGGTCTTGTCGACGGCAGCCCAGCCTTCGAGCCCCATGCTGCCCGGCCAGGTCTTCATCGATTCGAAGATCGGCTCACGGGTGAGGCCGACGACGCTGTAATACATGTCGATGAGCACGAGGGCCGGATTACTGCCGAAGCCGAACAGCTCCTTCTTGCCCCATAGCTTGTCGTGCTCCTTGTCGCGTTCGCTGAAAAAGCGCTCCCATCCACTCATCGTCCATCTCCTGTTGCCATAATTGCCTATATATTAGGCGATATTTCACTCTGATTACAGTATTGGCATTTTGACGGACTTCAAGCAAAACTAACTAACCGCAGCCATAAGTCGGACTTATCGATGTCGCAGCCTCTACCCTCCCTTGCGAGCCTGAGATCCTTCGAAGCCAGCGCGCGGCTGGAGAGTTTTTCCAAGGCTGCGCGCGAACTTAACCTGACACAGGCGGCGATCAGCCAGCAGATACGCCTGCTCGAAGACCGGGTCGGGGGCGCGCTGTTCAGCCGCGAGACGCGGCGCGTCAGCCTGACGGAACTGGGCAAGCTCTATCTCGGGCTGACCATCGATGCGCTGCGCAGCATGGAAAGCGCCTTCGAGACAGCACGGGCGCTGGCGCGGCCCGATGCCCTCGTGGTCAAGGCGACGCAGGCCTTCGCCACCTATTGGCTATTGCCCCGCATGCCGCGCTTTCAGGCGCTGTGGCCGGCGGCCAGCCTGACGGTAGCGGCGGTGGAGCCCGGCCAGTTCGACAGCGTCGGCGATGTCATCATCACCACCGGCCAGAACCAGTGGCGCGGCTTCCTGACCGTCAAGCTGTTCGATATCAATCTCGTCGCCGTGGCCTCGCCCGCCGTCGCCCAACGGACCGATCTCGGGCGCTTCCTTGCCGGCCATACCGACGCCATCATCCACACGATCCGGCGGCTGGACGATTGGAGCCTGTGGTGCAAGGGTGCCGGCGTGCCGGCCTTCACGCTCGATCGGGGCACAATCCTGTTCAACTCGGCTCTTTCCTATGCGGCGGCCGAAAAGGACATGGGCATCGTCATCGCCGAAGAGGAAATGATCGCCGACCAGTTGCTGCGGCACGAACTGGTGCGTGTCCATTCCGCCCGCGTCGCATCGGGACGCGCCTATTATCTGCTGGAACCCGAGGACCGCGCCCACCGCCCCATCGTCGAAGCCTTTGTCCACTGGCTGCGCGACGAAATGGCCCAAACCGAGGCCGAATTGGCCCGCTCGCGCCTTCTGGGGTAATCCTGAAGACCGCACGCGACCGCCCATTATGAGAATATAATTTCTCCGGCAGCCGAATTTGAGCGCAATCCTGGAACAGAAATGCGCGACTTTGCGAATTCCAATCTCCGTGGCACCGAAACGAAATGCCCCTCTCGTTTTCGGGCGTCGCGGCGCGAAATTTTTCTAACTTTATCCTGATCCGGCGCAATCCTAGGCCTCGATAATCGCGACCTAGCTGATAGGGTTTATAGACAAACTCATCAGGAGGGTGGAATGAACAGAGTGATTAAGGTCCTCGCCTATGGCGCGCTGGCGGCATCGCTGACGCTCGGCTTTGCGATCACGGCGCGGGCCCAGGACCGGACGCTGATCAATGTCAGCTACGATCCGACGCGTGAACTCTACCAGGCCTTCAACGCCGCCTTCATCCAGCACTGGCAGCAGACCACCGGCGAAACCGTCGCCGTGCAGGTGACCCATGGCGGCTCCGGCGCCCAGGCCCGCACCGTCATCGACGGCCTCGAAGCCGATGTCGTCACCCTCGCCCTCGAAAGCGATATCGACGCCATCGCCGCCGCCACCGATTTGATCCCGGAAGACTGGCGCGGCACGCTCGAAAACAACAACGCCCCCTATACCTCCACCATCGTGTTCCTGGTGCGCAAGGGCAATCCGAAGCAGATCCTCGACTGGGGCGACCTGGTCAAGGAGGGCGTCGAGGTCATCACCCCCAATCCCAAGACCTCGGGCGGCGCCCGCTGGAACCTGTTGGCCGCATGGGCCTGGGCTCGCCATGCCAATAATGGCGACGATGCCGCCGCCCAGCAATTCGTGGCCGATCTCTACCGCCATGTGCCCGTGCTCGATACCGGGGCGCGCGGGGCGACCACCACTTTCGTCCAGCGCGGCATTGGCGACGTGCTGCTCGCCTGGGAGAACGAGGCCTATCTGGCGCTCGAGGAACTGGGGCCGGATGCCTTCGACATCGTCACACCCTCGATTTCGATCCTCGCCGAGCCTTCGGTGGCGCTGGTCGACGGCAATGTGGACCGCAAGGGCACGCGCGACGTGGCACAAGCCTATCTCGAATATCTCTATTCGGACGAGGGCCAGGCCATTGCGGCGGCCAATTATTATCGTCCGTTCCGTCCCGAGGCGGCTGCGGCCGAGGACATTGCCCGCTTCCAGGACGTCAATCTGGTCACCATAGACGAGTTCGGCGGCTGGGCCGAGGCGCAGCCGAAATTCTTCGGCGATGGCGGCATCTTCGACCAGATCTATGCTGGCCCTACCCAATAAGACGCAAGGCCGGCCCGCCGGGGCCGGCCACACCATATGGAACCGACACAGGCCCGATCGGCGTTAGCCACCGGCCCGAGGAGTGAGAACCATGGTGCATTTTTTCGGCATTCTGAGCCCGGCTCCGGGCCCGCGCATCGCCAGCGCCGACGCGCCCTTCAAGACCGGCTTCTTCGGCGGCACGCCGCTTGCGGCCCCCCTGCCCATCTCGCGCGCCGAGCGCGACGCGCTTTACCTCGCCGGCAAATGCCCGCATGAAGCCGTCGAAACCGAAGCTGATGTCGAGCCGGCCGGAATGGCTGAGCCCGGCCGGGCCTGAGCGCTACCCGAAGACCGGGACGGGAGAAAAGCCTTGTCTACTGGTTTTCTAGACATTATGAACGAACACGCGCACAGGACGGCTCATTCCGCGCTGCCGCCCTCTAGTTCCGTTCGGCCAGAATGCTCACCAAAAAAGGTAAATACGGCCTCAAGGCTCTCGGTCATCTCGCCGAGATTCCCGCCGGGCAATATGCCTTTGTCGGCGATATCGCCACGGCCAACAATATTCCCAAAAAGTTTCTTGACGCCATTCTCGCCGAATTGCGCAATGCCGGCTTCGTCTATAGCCGCAAGGGCAAGGCTGGCGGCTATTGCCTCGCGCGCCCAGCGGACGAAATCAAGATCGGCCATGTCGTGCGCGTGCTCGATGGTCCCCTGGCGCCGATCCCCTGCGCCAGCCGGACGCGCTACCAGCCCTGCAGCGATTGCGACGAGGCAACATGCCGAATCCGTCATCTGATGCTCGATGTCCGCAACGCCATCGCCGATGTGCTGGACAATACCAGCCTCACCCAGATGCGCGCGCTTGGCGGCATCGAAGCCTTGCCGAGCAGCGAGCAGATCAGCGCCTGATCCATCTGCGTGAGGCCTGCCCATGACCGGCCAGGGGCGGGCATCCGTCACCATTGTCGGCGGCGGCGCCAGCGGCGTCCTCCTCGCCGCCCATCTGCTGCGCGATCCGAATGTCGATATTCGCGTCACGCTGATCGAGCGGCGCGGCCAGATCGGGCAAGGTCTGGCCTATTCGGCACTACAGCGCGACCATAAGGTCAATGTGCCGGCGCGCGGCATGAGCGCCTTTGCCGACGATCCCGAGCATTTCTGGCGCTGGCTGCAGGCGCGCGGCTATCCCGCGCAGAATTCCTGGGTTTTCGTGCCGCGCCGGCTCTATGGCACCTATCTCGAACATGTTCTGGCTGAAGCTGGGGCGAAGCGGCTGGGGCGCCTCGTCGTCCTCACCGAAGAGGCCCTCTCCATGCATGAGCACAAGACCGGCATCGAGACCGTGCTCGCCAATGGCACCAGCCTTATCAGCCGCTCCGCCGTCCTGGCCGTGGGGCATGAAACGCAGCCGGCGCGGGGCCGGGGCATTGCCGTGCGCGTGGGTTCGGACCGCGATACCGCGCTCGATCCCGACGCCGCCGTCATGATCCTCGGCTCCGGGCTCAGCATGGTCGATGCCTGGCTGTCGCTCGCCGACGATCATCATCGCGGCCCCATTCTCGTCGTCTCGCGCAACGGCCTGCTGCCCAAGGGGCATCGCGACGTGCCGCCGATCCGGATCGATGCCGCCGACATCCCCTTCGGCACCAATCTGCAATATTTCCTGGCCTGGTTCCGCCGCCTGACGCGGGAAACCGAGGCGGCCGGCGGCGACTGGCGCAGCGTCATCGATGGCCTGAGGCCCTATAATCAGCGTATCTGGCAGAGCTGGTCCGAACACTCGAAGCGGCAATTCCTGCGCCATTTGCGGCCATGGTGGAATATCCACCGCCATCGCCTGCCGCCGGAACTGCATGAGCGGCTGGTGCATGCGGTCCAGACCGGGCAGGTGCAGCTGATCGCCGCCGAATTTCTCGGTATCGAGCAGGATGGCGAACTGGTGCGGACCACCATTCGCCCGCGGGGCACCGACCGGCACGAAACGGTCACCGTCGCCCGCGTCTATGATTGCGGCGGCGTCACCGTCAATGTCACGGCCAGCTCCAATCCGGTGATCCGCGATCTCGTCGCCAATGGCCATGTCCGTCCGGACCCGCTCCATATCGGGCTCGACGTCGACGAGAATTGCATGGTGATCGATGAGAATGGCAAGCCATCGCAGCGGCTTGTCGCCGTGGGCCCACTGACCCGCGGGCGCTTTTTCGAGATCGAGGCCATACCCGATATCCGGGTGCAATGCGCCCGGGTGGCACAGGCCATATTGGCCAGCCAGGGCTGAGCCCAAAGCCAGAGATCCGGCGGCGAACCCCTCGAGTCCTACCGCCGGATCGTCTCGCGATTTATCTGCATCAGCTGGCGAGGGACGATCTGGGCCGGAACGGCACGACGTTGCCCTGCTGGCGATGCGGACGATGCTCCAGCACCAGCACCGTTTCGATCACCCGGTCGATGACCAGACTCAGGTTACGATCGGTTTCATCGTTCTCATCAAGGCACTTCTGGGCAAGCTCCAGACGTGCACGGACAGCGGCATATTTGTTCTGCATTTATGTCTCCTGCCCCCTTCGCCAAGCATGAGGGGCAAGCATTGGAGCGCGGTAAATTCGAAGCGCGCAATTTTATCGATTCCTCGGCGCATGAGGGCTTCCGCCGCCTCGGGGGCGGAACGGCGCGGCGCCGGCGCCATAGATACGCCGTTATCCCCAAGCAATCGGCGCGCCGTGAACACTTCGGATTCCAGCTTTGGCCGATGGCCGGTATGGATCGAAGTCGGGGGCAGCATCTGAGGAACTGCGTTCGCGTCGGCGGGCGGGAGCGCAGTATTACATCTTGATCATGGCAAGCGGGGCCCCGGCTATGAGCATAACGGAAATTGTTCGCACGGATGACAAGGTCATTCTGATCGAATGGGTGGAGCGGCTTATTCGGGCCGGCGCGATTTACGGACGCGCCATGCCGAAAGGTCTTCCCGATGTGACGATGGACATCATCTTCAAGCTCTTCGTGAATATGGAAAAGGGTCACGAGACCTGCGTGAAGCAACTGGTTTCGGATGCGGGGGCATCGGCAACGGGGGTCCTGCGCCGAATCGAGCTGCTGGAAGAGGCAGGACTGGTGCGGCGGACGCCGGATCTCGCCGATGGCCGCCGCATGCTCGTCGCCCTGACGGAGCGCGGACGCGCCATGGTGCTGGCCATGGTCGGGCAGGTTTTTGGGCCGGCGCCGGGACCGGGTGCACAGCCAAACGGCGGCCATGAGCGCCCTTATGCGCCGCCACGGCACAACCAGCCGGCGTGACGCGACCATCCCGTGCATTGTCCATGGGCAATCTGCTCCGAAAACGGAATCCTTCGGACGCAGGCTGAATCGCGATGCTATCCCTCGTCCTGGCGTAGCGCCACGCACGCCGGCCGGTCTTGCTCAAGCCCCCAGCCCCCGTGAGACCGGCCCCCTTTTTCTTCGCGAAATCCGAGAAATCGTCCCCGCCATGGCGGAGACAATGGGCGTTCCGGCTGCATTCATGACGCATTCGGCGCCGGGCTTGCAGTAAAAGCCATGCGGCTATTCGGTCCAATCAGCAGAAATACTGAGCCTCGCCCGCTGTGACCCGGCGGACTATCGGTGACGCATGGCCGGCATTACTCCGCCGGACCGTGGTTAGGGGTGGGATTTCGCCGGCTTCGGCTTCACAGCATTGAAGCTGCGACATCTTCACCCGGACACAAATGGCGAAGCCATTCAGACCAATTTTTAAGTTGTTCACTCATTATACCTTTTGATTATTTGTCTGTTGCTATCAGACATCAAATCTAATTTCGCCATGAAATATGAGTGTCACAATCTTCGGCTAGAGCTTCCTCACATCAAGGCGGAGAGTTCAGTGTCATATTATGACATTGACTTGAATTTTGCCTGAATGCCCGTGCGTTGAGGGAATGTATATATGCTTGAACTTTCTGGCGTCACAAAGAAATTCGGCGAGACCGTAGCTGTCGATAACGTTTCGCTACGCTTCGAGCCGGGCCAGATGGTGGGCGTTATCGGCCGGTCCGGCGCCGGCAAGTCGACATTGCTGCGCCTCATCAATCGTCTCGTGACCGCGGGCGACGGCGATATTGTCTTCGACAGGACCAAGGTCACCACCCTCAAGGGCAAGGAATTGCGGGCCTGGCGGGCGCGCTGCGCCATGATCTTCCAGCAGTTCAACCTGGTGAACCGCCTCGACGTGCTCACCAATGTGCTGATCGGCCGCATCGGCACGGCCGGCACGCTACCGGTGATGTTCAAGCGCTTTTCCGCCGAGGACCGCGCCCGCGCGGCCCTTGCGCTCGATCGGCTGGACCTGTTGCCGCAGGCGCTGCAGCGCGCCGAAACCCTGTCGGGCGGCCAGCAGCAGCGCGTCGCCATTGCCCGCGCCCTGATCCAGCAGCCGACGCTGATACTCGCCGACGAACCGATCGCCTCGCTCGATCCGCGCAATGCGCGGCTGGTGATGGACGCGCTCCACAAGATCAATCGGGAGGACAAGATTACCGTCATCTGCAACCTGCACACGCTCGATGCCGCTCGCGCCTATTGCGACCGGATCGTCGGCATGGCGCAGGGGCGCGTGGTGTTCGATGGCAAGCCCGAAGCGCTGACGCGCCAGGTGATCCAGGACATCTACGGCGATGACGACGAGAATGCCGTGGACGAGAGCCTCACCTCGACCATGGCTGCGCGCAAGCCTGGCGAACATGCCGGCACGGCGCGCGAACTGGCGACTGCCGACTGACGCCCAGACGGCAACCGCAGCCTACCCGACCCCATATCCGGAGCACTCCCATGAACGCTTTCATGCGCCGTACCGTCACGGCCATAGTGATGGCTGCCGCCATCGTCTCGCCCGCCCTGGCCCAGGACTGGCGCGCACAATTCCCCGAAATCAATATCGGCATCGCCTCGGGCGAGAACGAAGCCGACGGCATTGCCCGCAACCAGGGCTATGCGGCCTATCTGTCGCGCAAGCTCGGCGTACCGGTCAATGTCGTTCGCGGCACCGACTATGCCGCCGTGATCGAAGCCATGCGCGCCGGCCAGGTGCAGTTCGCCTCGATCGGCCCGGCCAATTATGCGCTGGCCCACAAGGTCATGGGCGACCTCGTCGCTCCCGTCGCCGTGTCGCGCGACACAGAAGGCGCCAAGGGCTATTATTCGGTGATCGCCGTGCGTGCCGACAGCCCCTACCAGTCGCTCGAAGACATCAAGGGCAAGTCCTTCGCCTTCGCCGACCCGAACTCGACCTCGGGCTATGCGGTTCCATCCTACTACCTGTCGACCGTGCTCGGCACCACCGCCGACGAATATTTCAGCGACGTCGCCTTCTCGGGCGGCCACGAACAGAGCGTCATCGCGCTGGTCAACGGCACTTTCGAGGCCGTCGCCACCCACCAGACCAACGACCATTCCGGCAATATTCCCCGCATGGTCGAAAAGGGCATGATCCCGGAAGGCTCGACCCGCGTCATCTGGACCTCGCCGCTGATCCCGAACTCGCCGGTCGTCATGCGCACCGATCTGCCGGAAGAGCTGAAGCAGGCGTTCACGGACGCAATCTTCGCCTTTCCGGAAGAGGATCCGGAAGCCTTCGCCGAGCTGACCTCGGGCAATTCCAAGGGCTATGAGCCGGCCACCCACGAAGACTATGTGGATGTGATCGCCATCACCGAATACAACGCCCAGCAGCGCCGCGCCAACGGCAACTGAGCTGATTTCGACGGGACGGGCCCTTAGGGGTTCCGTCCCGATTTCATTTCGCGACAGGACAGGCCGATGACAATTTTGGCTCCCGAATCCGCCAGCCGCCTTTCCGGCTTCGAAGCGCGCTACCAGCAGATGCAGCGTGCGAAGTTGCTGTGGACGGGGCTCTATGCGGTCCTCTTCATCGGCGCCCTGCTCGGCTCGATGCTCATCAGCGACTTCGACCCGGTCAAGCTGTTCAACGGCCTGCCCAAGGCCTGGAACTATATCTACGGCACGTTCCCCCATATCGGGCTCGACACCTTTGCGAGCGATATGAGCAACTGGTTCTGGGGGCTGCGCTATTGGCTGAGCCTCCTGATCGAAACGGTGCTGATGGGATTTGTCGGCACGGTGCTGGGCGGGATCTTCGCCCTGCTTCTGTGTTTTCCGGCCTCGCGCAATGTCAATTCCAACTGGCCGCTTTATTTCGTCAGCCGGCGGCTTCTCGAATTCTTCCGTACGGTGCCGGAACTCGTTTTTGCGCTGATCTTCGTCTATGCGTTCGGCCTCGGCCCCTTTGCCGGCGTGCTGGCGATCGCGGTCCATACCGTGGGTTCGCTCGGCAAGCTTTTCGCCGAAGTGAACGACAATATCGACCTGCGCCCCGTCGACGGCGTGCGCGCCGCCGGGGGTAATTGGCCGATGGTCATCCGGCTGGCCGTGATCCCGCAGGCACTGCCCAATTATGCGAGCTATCTGCTGCTGCGCCTCGAGGTGAATGTGCGCGGCGCGGGCGCCCTCGGCTTTGTTGGCGCCGGCGGTCTCGGCCAGGATCTCTACGTCGCCATCCGGCAGTTCGAATACACCGATATCAGCGCCATCATGCTGCTGCTGATCAGCATGGTCGCGATCATCGACATCACCTGCGAAACCATCCGCCACCGCCTGATCGGCGCCGATGTGGTGAAGGGAAACTGATCATGGACACCGCATCGGCAAGCCGCCTCGAAAGTATCTGGCGCGCTCATCCCGAGATCTTCACGCGCCCGATCGGCGATCGCGTGCGCGATTACGGGCTCTGGTTTCTGTTCTTCGCCATTTTCGGCTTCGGCCTGTGGTGGGTCGACGCTTCGCCCCAGCGCATCTGGACCGGGCTCGGCAAGCTGGGCTTCCTGTTGAAGTTCATGTGGCCTCCGAGCGATGGCGGCGTGTTCTGGGAACATGTCTATGCCATGGTGCAGACGCTCGGCATGGCCTTTCTGGGCACGCTGCTGGCCGCGATCGTCGCGCTGCCGCTCGGCTTTCTCGGCGCCAAGAACGTCGTGCCCAACTGGGTGTTCCACTTCACCCTCAGGCGCGGCTTCGATACGCTGCGCGGCATTGACAGCGTCGTCTGGGCGCTGATCTTCGTAAGCGCCGTGGGACTTGGTCCTTTCGCGGGCATCCTGGCTCTGGCCGTCTCCGACGTGATGGTATTTTCCAAGGTTTTCGCCGAGGCCATCGAGAATGTCGACAAGAAGCCGATCGAGGGGGTACGCGCCGCCGGCGCCGGGCAGATACAGACGCTGAGGCTGGGTCTCTTCCCGCAGGTCTTTCCGGTCATGCTCAGCAATCTGCTCTATTTTTTTGAGAGCAATGTGCGCTCGGCGACCATTCTCGGCATTGTCGGCGCCGGCGGCATCGGCCTGCAACTCTCCGACCGCATCCGCATCAACAACTGGGACGAGGCGGCATTCATCATCCTGATGATCCTCGTGACAGTGGCCGTTATCGACAATCTCTCCCGCCATATCCGCATGAAGATCATCCAGGCATAAGACAAGATGAGTACAAAAATGCTGGGCCTCGAACCCACGATCCACCCCACCGCCACCATCCGCGAGAGCACGCTCGGGCCCTATACCGATGTCGGGGCGCGGACCTCGATCGCCGAAACCAGTTTCGGCGACTACAGCTATATCGTGCATGACGGCTCGATCATCTATGCGAACGTCGGCAAGTTCTGCTCGATTGCCGCCTTCGTGCGCATCAATCCGGGCAACCATGCCATGTGGCGGGCCAGCCAGCACCACTACACCTATCGCTCGCGCCAATATGGCTTCGATCTCGGCGACGATTTGGAGTTCTTCCAGTGGCGGCGCGACCATCACGTCAGCATCGGCAATGACGTCTGGATCGGGCATGGCGCGGTCATCATGCCGGGCGTGACCATTGGCGACGGCGCCATTGTCGGCTCCTCGGCCGTGGTCACCAAGGATGTCGAGCCCTATACGATCGTTGCCGGGGTGCCGGCCAAGGTGATCAAGCGTCGCCACCCCGAGGCGCTGGCCGACCGGCTCATCAAGCTCGCCTGGTGGGACTGGAGCCATGAAAAGCTCGGCGAGACCCTGCCCGATATGCGGACCCTGAGCGCCGAGGCGTTCGTGGAGAAATATGAGGTGTGAGGGCTTTGGGCTCGGGCTCGAAGCTGCGCCCTCCCCCTTGAGGGGAGGGTTGGGGTGGGGGTTCATTGGCCTCCCCCGTCGCAATGCAAGCGGATGGAGGCACCGGCATCAGTGGGGTTGAAGATTTGTAACCACCCACCAGCGCTGCCCGCGGGCTTGACCCGCGGGGCTATCGGACCTGGCACAATGGTCGGTGCGTATTGAGAGCGGCCCGCGGGTCAAGCCCGCGGGAAAGATTGTGGGATGCGGATACTTCCCGCCCCTGCCCGATCAGGAAATCCGGCGACCTTCGCGCCAGACGCCGAGGACAACAGGTAAATCGTCGACCAGGCGGACGCGGGTGAAGTCGGCGCGTTTGCCGGGGGCGATGACGCCGCGGTCGTCGAGGCCGACCATGGCGGCCGGGGTCGAGGACACCATGGCGACGGCGCCCGGCAATGCGATGCCTTCCCTGGCATTGAGCTGGAACACCGCCTGCATCAGGCTCGAGGGGACATAATCGGACGAGAGCGCGTCGAGGAAATCGCGCTTGGCGAGGTCGACGGCCGAGACATTGCCCGAATGCGAGCCGCCGCGCACGATATTGGGGGCGCCCATGACCACCTTCATGCCGCGCTTATTGGCGTGGCCGGCGGCGCCGAGCGTGGTGGGGAATTCGGAGATGGCAACGCCCGCCGAAACCGCTTCCTCGATATGTTCGCGCGTGGTGTCGTCGTGGCTCGCGAGCACCGTGCCATAATGGCGGGCGAGCGAGATCACCGAGCGGCGATGGGTTTCGGCGTGCTTGGCCTGATCGGCTCGGCGCTTTTCGACCATCTGCTCGAATTCGTAATCGGTCCACTTCTTGTCGCGGTTGAACTGGCGCCATTTTTCGAGATCGGCCCATTGGCGCTGGCCGGGCGTGTGGTCCATCAGCGAGACGAGCCTGACCAGGGGATTGCCCGCCAGCGGCTGATAGATATCGAGCACCGCCGGATCGGCCAGCTCGCAGCGCAGATGCAGCAGATGCTCGGCGCGCAGGACCGCCCGCAATTGCGGATCGGCGACGGTCGCGACGGTCGAGGCGATCATCTGCCGGCGGGCGCTGGCGGCGGAATATTCGCCCACCGAGACGGCATCGAAGACGGTGGTGATGCCGGCGCCGGCGATCTGCGTGTCATGGGCGAGGACGGCGGCATGGCTCGACGGCCACATGACGCCGGGGCGTGGCTGAAGGTGCTTTTCGAGATTGTCGGTATGGAGTTCCACAAAGCCGGGCAGCAGCAGGTCGCCCTCGAAATCGAGCGCCGCGGGCAGCGCGCTCGGCGCACCGATATCGGCGATGACGCCGTTTTCGACGGCCATCGCGCCATCGAGGACGCAATCGGCGAGAACGATGCGGGCATTGGTGACGAGCATTTCGGACATAGTCGGATCCGTTTCATTTGGCGCGGCGGTCCCGATGGACAGCTGCAATCACGCCGCGTTTTTCTGGAATTCGGCAACTTCGAACAGGCGGTCGGCGACGGCTTCGCGCACTTCGGCATCGTGGAAGATGCCGACAATGGCAACGCCGCGCGCCTTGGCCTCGAGGATGAGTTCGATCACCACCTGGCGATTGGCCGCATCGAGCGAGGCGGTGGGCTCGTCGAGCAGCATGATCGGATATTGGCTGACGAAACCGCGCGCGATATTGACGCGCTGCTGTTCGCCGCCGGAGAAGGTGGCGGGCGCGAGGCTCCACAGCCGCTCGGGAATGTTGAGGCGGGTGAGAAGCGTTCTGGCGCGGGCTTCCGCTTCGGCGGCGGATACGCCGATGAGCTTTGCCGGCTCCGCCACGACTTCGAGGGCCGGCACGCGCGGGATGACGCGCAGGAACTGGCTGACATAGCCGACCGAATGGCGGCGAATCTCGACGATCTGCCAGGGCTCGGCCGTGGTCAGATCGACCATCGCGCCCTTGTGGGTGACGCGGATATGACCCTCGGTCGGCTTGTAATTGCCGTAGAGCGAGCGCAGCAGCGTCGACTTGCCGGCGCCCGAGGGGCCATGCAGGCACACGCATTCGCCCGAGGACACGTCGAGATCGAGATCGGCGAACACCGGAATGCGGGTGCCGCCCTGGGTATGCAGCACGAAATCCTTGGTCAGGCCGGAGACGGATATCATCGCAGTCATTTCGTCACACCTGCAGGACCGAGGACACGAGAAGCTGGGTATAGGGATGATGCGGATCGTCGAGCACCTGATCGGTGAGGCCGTGCTCGACCACATTGCCCTTCCACATCACCATCAACCGGTCGGCGAGCAGGCGCACCACCGCCAGATCATGGGTGACGACGATGGCGGCGATGCCGAGTTCGCGCACGAGGCCGCGCAACAGATCGAGCAGGCGCGCCTGCACCGAGACGTCGAGGCCGCCGGTCGGTTCGTCCATGAAGACGAGGCGCGGGCGAGTGACGAGATTGCGCGCGATCTGGAGGCGCTGCTGCATGCCGCCGGAAAAGGTCTTGGGCATATGGTCGACGCGGGACGCATCCAGTTCCACCTTGGCCAGCCAATCGAGGCCTTCGGCGCGGATATTGCCGTAGTGGCGCTGGCCAATGGCCATGAGGCGCTCGCCGACATTGCCGCCTGCCGAGACATCCATGCGCAGGCCATCGCGCGGGTTCTGGTGGACAATGCCCCAATCGGTGCGCATCAGGCGGCGGCGCTCAGGCTCCGTGAGCGAGAAGATGTCGCTCATTCCCTTGGTCTTGAAATCATATTCGACGAGGCCGGCATCCGGCGTGAGCTGCGCCGACAGGACGTTGAGCAATGTCGACTTGCCGGAGCCGGATTCACCGACAATGCCGATGACTTCGCCCGGATAGAGCGTGAAGGACACGTCGCGGCAGCCAATGGTCGCGCCATAGGACTTGGTGACATCCGAGACGCGCAGCAGCGGTTTGCGTTCGGTTTCAAAATTTTCCGAAGCCATGACGGCGCTCATTTGCCGCTCTCCTCATCGGTCGGGCTCATCACGCCGGTATGGCCCTGGGCCTGACGCTCGGCGCAGAAATGCGTATCGGAGCAGACGAACATCTTGCCGCCCCTGTCATCGAGAACGACCTCGTCGAGATAGCTGTCATGCGAGCCGCACAGGGCGCAGGCATCCGGCCAGGTCTGGATCGAGAAGGGATGATCCTCGAAGTCGAGGCTCCTGACCTCGGTATAGGGCGGGATGGCGTAGATGCGCTTTTCGCGGCCGGCGCCGAACAGCTGCAGCGCCGCATTATGCGCCATCTTCGGATTGTCGAATTTCGGGATCGGCGAGGGGGACATCAGATAGCGCTGATTGACCATCACCGGATAGCCATAGGTGGTGGCGATGTGGCCGAAGCGCGAAATGTCTTCGTAAAGGCGCACATGCATGAGGCCGTATTCGGCATAGCCATGCATCTTGCGGGTTTCGGTCTCGCGCGGTTCGAGGCGGCGGAGCGGTTCGGGCTGCGGCACCTGATAGACGAGGATTTGGCCTTCCCGGAGCGGGGCTTCGGGAATGCGGTGGCGGGTCTGGATGATGTCGGCCTCGAGCGTATCCTCGGTGGTGGCGACACCGGCGACGCGCTCGAAGAAGCGGCGGATGGAGACGGCATTGGTGGTGTCGTCGGCGCCCTGGTCGATGACCTTGAGCGTGTCCTCGGGGCCGATGACGCTCGCCGTCAGCTGGATGCCGCCCGTGCCCCAGCCATAGGCCAGCGGCATTTCGCGTCCGCCGAACGGCACCTGATAGCCCGGCACGGCGACAGCCTTCAAAATGCTGCGCCGGATCATGCGCTTGGTCTGTTCGTCGAGATAGGCGAAGTTATAGGCCTCGTCCCAGGTGACCGGCACGGCATTTTCGCTCGGTTGCATGGCGCTCATTGGGCGGCGTCCTTTTGCTGGCGATCTTCATATTCCCGGCGCAGCTCGCGGATGAGCTGCAGCTCGGCCTGGAAATCGACATAGTGCGGCAGCTTGAGATGGGAGACGAAGCCCGCCGCCTCGACATTGTCGGTGTGGTAGAGGACGAATTCCTCGTCCTGCGCCGGATAGCGCGCCGTCTCGTTGAATTCACGGGCGCGCAGGGCCCGGTCGACCAGCGCCATGGCCATGACCTTGCGCTCATTGTGGCCGAAGGAGAGCCCATAGCCGCGGGTGAATTGCGGCGGGTGCTCGGCCGAGCCCTTGAACTGGTTGATCATGTGGCATTCGGAAACGGTGATATCGCCGATATCGATGGCAAAGCCCAGCTCTTCCGGCACGATCTCGACCGAGACCTCGCCCATGCGGATTTCGCCGGCAAAGGGATGGTTGCCGCCATAGCCGCGCTGGGTGGAATAGGCGAGCGCCAGGACATAGCCCTCGTCGCCGCGCGCCAGGTTCTGGAGGCGCTGGTCGCGGCCGGCGGGGAAGGACATGGGTTCGCGCGTAAGGTCGAAGACCGCGCCGGCATCGGCATCGGGGACTTCCGGCTCGATCAGGCCTTCATAATCGAGAATGTCGGCGACATGGGGCATGTCGGGCGCCAGCGCCGCTTCGGCGAGCGGCGCCCTGGGCGCGCCGACGCCGGCTTCGGCCATCAGCGCGAAATCGAGCAGGCGATGGGTGTAGTCATAGGTCGGGCCCAGCACCTGGCCGCCGGGAATGTCCTTATAGGCGGCCGATACGCGGCGGCGCACCAGCATCTTCGCCGTATCGATGGGTTCGCTTACGGCAAGGCGCGGCAAAGTGGTGCGATAGGCGCGGAGCAGGAAGATGGCTTCCACCAGATCGCCCTGTGCCTGCTTGATGGCGAGCGCGGCGAGTTCGCGGTCGCAGATCGAGCCTTCGGTCATGACGCGATCGACGGCGAGGCCGAGCTGTTCGCCGATCTGACCGGTGGTGAGCTCGGGCAAGGCCGGATCGCCGCGGCGTTCCTCGGCGATCAGCTCATGGGAATTGAGAATGGCGCGTTCGCCACCTTTGACGGCAACATACATGGCTCAGACCTCCACGGTGACGCCGCGCGGCAGGCCGACGATCTCATGGCCGCAAACGAAGACGAGATCGACGCCGAGCGGATAGAGTTCGGCATTGCCGGCCCATTGTGCCCAGAAGCCTTCCGGCAGGCCGGCAATGCGCACCTTGAACGGGGACCGGATGCCCGGGCCGGTCCATGTGGTTTCGGGGCCGTCGGTGAGCGAGGGCACCTGAATGATGATCGTCGCCGAACGATCGGGGTAACGGTCCTCGCCGATGGCGAAACTGTCGAGCACCGGCATGGCGGCGGGATCGGCGACAAGGCCGAACTGGGCTTCGACCGGCTGCGCGGTGATCGGGCAGCCGCAATGGAATTTGAGATAGTCCGGGACTTCGGCGGCAGCGGCGGCGCCATCGAGCCAGACGACAGTGTCGAAATCGAACAGCGTCAGCGCCAGCAAAGTCGTTGCCGGCCCCAAGGGCGGCGGCGCATCGATGGCAATGTCGAGCGCATGGATGCGCGCCGGATAGGACATGGCGTCGAGAAGCGCGCGGAAACTGCTCTGGCTGTCGAAAACCGGGGCAGCAAAACCCGGCTTGAGCCGGCCCGCCGCGGCGATATCGTCGATCTGGCTCATTTCGGATTATCTCCCCGAACCATGGTGAAGAACTCGACCTTGGTTGCAGCGGCCTTGCGGCTGGCCTCGATGCGGTCATCCTGCTGGCGCCGGGCCAAGGGGGCGATGACGGCCTCTTCGAGCTCGGCGCGGCCGGCGCCCTGCAGCAGCGCATCGAACACGGCGGCGAGCTCGGCCTTGCGGCCATCGCGCCCGGCCGCATAGCAGTGGCCGGTGGTGCCGTCGCCGAGGCGGACGGCGCAGCGGGTCACGGTCATTTCGCCGAAATTGAACGGATTGCCGGTGCCGCCGGCCCGGCCGCGTACCATGGCCAGGCCGATTTCCGGACGTCGCAGCATCTCATAGGCCGGCTGATTGGGGAGCGTGGCCCAGGCCGATTCCAGCTCGTCACGCGTGGCGCGGGCCAGAACGCTCATCCAGCGGGCGCGCGGAGCGGTATGCGCGGGCTGTGGATCATGGATCGCAGTCATGTTGCAGACCTATTCATCTAAACGTCTAGACCTTTTTGGTCGCAGAAGTTATAGTCATCTCATTCGTTCCGGTCTTATGTCGAAATCCCATGACGGCGGCATGACACCGGGCAGCTAAATTTGTCCCGGAGCCTCACGATGAGCCCAATTCGACACGGCGGCCCTCTTTGGCAATATATCGCCGATACGCTGGGAGAAGAAATCCGCAGCCAGATCTTCTCGCCGGGCGAGCGGCTGCCGACGGAAGCGCAATTGGCGCAGCGTTTCGGCGTCAACCGCCATACGGTCCGGCGGGCGGTGGCTTCGCTCCAGGACATGGGCATGATCCGCATCGAACAGGGACGCGGCACCTTCGTTCAGGAGGACATTGTCGATTACCCGCTGTCGCAGCGCACCCGCTTTTCCGAGATCGTCAAGCGCCAGGCGCGCACGCCCTCGGGCACCTTCCTGCGCTCGGCCACGCAGCCGGCCGACCAGGCCATGGCCGAGGCGCTGGAGATCGAACTGGGCGCGCCCGTGGCGCTGATCGAATCCCTCGGCATGGTCGATTCCCAGCCCATCAGCCTTGCGGCGCATTATTTTCCGCTGACGCGCTTTCCCAACCTGCTCGAGGTCTATCAGGCCGAGCGCAAGGTGACGCCGATGTTCGAAAAGCTCGGTGTCGGCAATTATGTGCGCAAGAGCACCAGGATCACCTCGCGCATGCCGGATGGCTATGAGATGCGCCATTTACGGCTGGCGCGCACCATGCCGGTGATCTGCCTCGAAGCCGTCAATGTCGATGAAAACATGCGGCCGGTCGAATACGGGCTGACGCGGTTCTCCTCGAACCGCGTGCAGATCGTCATCGATACGCTGCCGGCCTGACAGGCAAAACAGATCACGCCGCGCTGGGCGGCTCCGGCTCCTCGCTCGCGGGCGGGGTGACGCGCTTCACCACCAGCGCCTGAACGCGGTCGTCACGCGTGCGCCAGCTCATCGACTGGCCGGCGCGCAGGCCGATCAGCGCGGCGCCGATCGGAGTCAGCACAGAAATCTTTCCCTCTGCGATATCGGCGTCCTTCGGATAGACGAGCTCGACGGTACGCGTGTCGTCATTGACCTGATAGGTCACGGTCGAGCCCATGCGCACGACATCGGAGGGCACATGGTCATCGGAGACGATGGTGGCGCGCTCCAGCTCGGTGAGCAGCGCTTCGGCAACGTCCTCGACCGGGCCGGAGCCGGCCATGGCCAGAGACAGGAGCGTACGGTGTTCATCCTTGCCCAGGATGATTTCGGGAGACAGCCGGTAATCGGCGAGCGTCACTGTGGTCATGACAAATCCTCTGGGCGGCAGATGCCGCGGGCGAATAATCTATGGAATTTTGGGGTGGCGCCGACCGGCCGGAAGATGCACGGACCTGTCCCTAGGCCCGCTGGACGCCTGCGGCTCGGACCTAGGGCTGCGTTCTTGCTGCGGTACGGCACCGCAACATAGCCATCGCTGCTGCAATCGGATCAGTCATGAGATCAAGGTAGGCATGCCGGCGGGGAAGTCAACCTCGCCGGCTGAGGGGCCGGGCTAGTTTGCCGGCAATTTCATGGCCGCGATCACATCGGCCCAGGAAACGAATTTGAAGTTACGCGAGAAGCCTTCGTTGCGGTCATCCTGCACCACCAGCAGGCCCTGCGGAAAGCGATCCGAAAGGGCGGCGGTGGTGACATCGAGGCCATCGGTTTCCGAAACCGGATCGGTGGGGCCGGTGACGATATCGAAAGCGCCATAGCAGGGCTGGTGGCCATCACCGTCGGGCTGGCGGGCATAAAGGACATAGCGATTGACGCCCTGGGCCGAGGCCAGCACATAGCCGGAATTGCCCTGGCCCTTGACGATGGCGATACCTTCGAGATCGTCTTCGGGCAGGCACGCCGAGCCGACCGCATCGACGAGATGGCCCTGGGCAGGCGCTTCGGGACCGGCCGCGAAGCGCCAGAGACCGCCATCCTCCTCGCCGACATAGAGCCAGCCGAGTTCATCATCGGCGGCCACACCTTCCGGCTGGCTCGGCACCGACAATTCGCGCGCGAACGTCAGGGCGAACCGGCCGCCGCTGCGGCCGACTTCCCACTGCATGATCTCGCCGGTCTTGTAGCTTGCGGCGATGAAGAGCCGGCCCGCCGCGGCGTCATGGTAAAAGCCGATGCCGTAAATGTCGGCCCTGATCCGGCGGGGCGCGCCGGGGAAGGCGTAGGGTTCGGCCTTGGCCAGCGTGCCTTCGGCATCGACGGTATAAAGCACGATGGTATCGTCATCGCGGCGCGTGGCGGTGACGAGGGTCAGGCTCTCGCCGCCCAGGGTGACATCCTCGCGGATATCGACATTGTTGAGCCGGCCATCGGGCAGGCGCTGCACGATCTTGCCATCGAGATCGAACACCACGAGGCCGACATCCTTGTCGGTGCCGATGACGCGGCTTTGCGCGGGATCGGCATGGTTGATCCACAGGGCCGGATCATCTGGGTCGATATCGACATTTTCGGTTTCGAGCGTCGCGGTGACGCTGGCAAAGCGCGGTTCCGTCTGCGCCATGGCGCCGGACGCAAAGGCCGACAGCAGAGCCGCCCCGAGAATCAGCGTTCTAATCATCGATCTCGGCCTCCGTCACCGGCACGGTGAAGGAAATGGCGATGGTCTTGCCATCGAGGGTGGCGGTGGCGAAGCCGCCGATCAGGCCATCGGCGGACACGCCGTCGGCATCGGCAGCGCCATTATCGAGACGGAGATCGAGCGTGCCGGTATCGACAAGGCTTTCTTCATTGACGATGGCGCTTTTTTCGACCCATTCCCATTCGAATTGAACTTCGAGACTGGCTTTGGCCCCTTCGGGAAATTCTTCCTCCGGCTCCAGCGTGAAGGTCGCCGGCAAAGTGTGGCTCTTGAAATCGGCATTGGCGAATTCGAGCTCGAAGGTACGCTCGATATCGTTCATCACCGCATTGGCGGCGATCTCGAAATCGATCAAGGCGAGGCTGCCATCCTCCTTGTGACCATATTCGCGCTTGCCGGTGAAGGCGGCATCGGAGACGGCACCGAGATCGGGAGCATTGATATTGAAGCTGTAATCGCCCATGGAGCCGACCATGACGAAATGCGGCGCCTCCCCCAGCCATTCGGTGGGCGCTTCGGCGGTTTCGCCAAGGCTGGCATTGGCGTTGACCGCCTGGTCCTCGGCAGACAGGTCCTGCGCCATGGCGGCAGGAGCGAAAAAGCAGCCCAGAACAAACGCTGCGGAAGCGGCATATTTGCTGATCATGACGGGACCCCGACGTGGAAAGGTGACCTTCCACTATCCAAATCGAGATTGCCGTGCCGTGACGGCCCGGCAACGTTTCGATGACGGTCCCGCCCGGCGCTTACTGCGCGAGACCGAGCGCTTTGAGGTGGGCGACGGATTTGGGGATGCCGGCGGCGTCGGCGAGTTCGATGATGAGGCGGGGCTGGCTGTCGGTTTCGGCGAGGGCCGAAAAGACGGAGGGCCACAAGATGTTGCCCTCGCCCAGCGCCCAGTGGCGGTCGGCATAGCTGTCGGCATCCTGCAGATGCACATGGGCGAGATGCTGGCCGGCGGCGCGGACGAAATAATCGACCGGCGGCGCGCCGGTATGGCCATGGGCATAATGGGCATGGCCGGTATCGATGGACAGCGCCATGGCCGGCGAATTGAAGCTTTCGACGAGGCGGAGGCGGGCGAAGGGGTCGATATCCTCGATGTTCTCGACGACGAGCGTGCAGCCGATATTCTCGGCGCGCTTGACCACATCGCCGATCGTGTCGTGGCAGGCCGAGATGATGTCGGATTCGCGGGTCGGGCCGGCGAGCCGGTGGAAAGACGCCCAGGTGGTGAAGGGGCTGTGGATCACCATATGGGTGCCGCCCAGGGCCTCGCAGGCATCGAGCCCCTGATGGAGGCGGCGGTTGACGACGGCGCGGATTTCCGGATCGACGATGGCGAGCGAGAAATTGAGGAAAGGCCCGTGAATGCCGCGCCGGCCCTCATGCCCGTCGAGCAGCGCCTTGGCATGGTCGACCAGCGGGCGCCAATCGCCCGAGAGCACGTCCGGCTTGAAGAAATCCTGCAATTCGAGATCGCGCGGCGCTTCCTTGAGGAAGGGCAGGAAGGCTTCGAGTTCGGCGATCATCAGGGCGGCGCCGAGAACGGGCAGGTCAGTCATGGGAGCCTCACGGGTTCCGGTTTTGGGGCAGGGTGTGCAGCAGCGCCTCGACCAGCGCCGCGCCGGCATCGGCGAGAGCGCCGGAATTGTCGATGTGGATGACGTCGTCGCCGGTGACGGGAATATCGCCGCGCTGCATCCGCGCCATGACGGCATCGCGATCCTCGCGGCCGCGGGCGATCAGCCGTTCGGCGATGATTTCGGGGCGGGCGGAAATGGCGACGACATGGGTATGGATATAGCGCTCGCGCATTTCGGGCAGGATCTGGCGCGAGACATTGGCGACGACCGTGCGGCCATCGAGGACCGAGGCGTCGATTTCGCGCGGCAGGCCATAATGGTGGCCATGTGCCGCCCAGGCGAGGGCGAAGCGGCCGGCGGATTGCGCCTTTTCGAAATCCTCGGGGGTGAGGGAATCGTGGACTTCGCTCGCCGGGTCCATGGGGCGGGTGACGACGCGCTGCACGAAGACGATGTCGTCGCGCTCGCACAGCTGCCGGCGCGCATAATCGATGACGCTATCCTTGCCGGCGCCGCTGGGGCCGACAATGGCGACGAAACAGCCGGGGCCGAGGGGCAGGTTGACCATCAGGCGACGCGCCTCCCCTGCCGCCAGACCTTGCGCACCACGGGCACATCGTCGGTGGGATGGACCTGAACCAGATCGGCGCGCTTGCCGAGCGCGATCTCTCCACGATCATCGAGGCCGACAATGCGGGCCGGACGGGCGCTGACCAGGGACACGGCCGCCGGCAGCGGCATGACCGTGCTGTCGGCAAGGTGGAACACGGCCTGGATGAGGCTGAAGGGAATGTAGTCGGACGACAGGATATCGAGCAGGCCAGCAGTGGCGAGGCTGATGGCCGAGACATTGCCGGAATGCGAGCCGCCGCGCACCACATTGGGCGCGCCCATGAGCACGGCGAGATCGGCCTCGTGCGAGGCGCGGGCGGCTTCGAGCGTCGTCGGGAATTCGGCGATGGCGACGCCATAGCCGGCCGATTCCGCCACATGCTCGACGGTGGCGTCGTCATGGCTGGCAACGGCGATGCCATGTTCGTGGCAGATGGCCGAAATGGCGGTGCGATGGGGCGTCGCATAGGTTTGCGAATCGGCGACGCGGCGGGCACAGAAAGCGTCGAATTCGGCCTGGCTGCGCTTCATCTTATCGAGGTGATAGACCTTATAGGCGTCGATATTGACGAATTGGCGCTGGCCGGGCGCATGGTCCATCAAGGAAACGAGGCGCACATTGCGGTCCTCGGCGAATTGCAGGAAGCTTTCCTGGCAGTCGGCGGTCGACACCTCGCAGCGCAGATGGATGAAATGATCGGCACGCAGGCGATTCTCGGCCTGCCCCGCCGCAATGGCATCGGCCAGAAGGCGCATGTCACCGACGCTGAGGCTGTCATCCTCGTCGGTGCCGATGCGCAGGGCATCGAGGACCGTGGTGATGCCGGAGGTGGCGATCTGTGCATCATGCGCCTGGACGGCGGCCGCGGCGCGCCAGCGCACTTTGGGGCGCGGCGCATAATGGGTTTCGAGGTGATCGGTGTGAAGCTCCACCAGCCCCGGAATGAGGATATCGCCTTCGAGGTCTTCGCCGGTGCGGCTGGTGCCGGATTCGATGGCGGCGATCTGGCCGTCACGAATAAGGATCGTGCCGGCGACGATTTCGTCAGCCAGCACGATACGGGCATTGGTCAGAACTGTTTCGGTGGTCATGGTCTCAGGGTCTGACGCTCGGGCCGATGAGACGCGAGCGGATTGCGGTCGAGATATTGTCGAAGACGAAGACGACAATGAGAATAAGCAGCACCATATAGGCCACCTTATCCCAATCGGAATTGGTGCCCATGGCTTCGAGAAGCTTAAGGCCGATACCGCCGGCGCCGACAGCGCCGATAATGGTGGCCGAGCGGGTATTGCTCTCCCAGAAATAGAGCGACTGCGACACGAAGACCGGCAGAACCTGCGGCACGACACCGAAGCGGTTGACCGAGGCGGGGCTGGCGCCGACCGATTTCATGCCTTCGCGCTGCTTGTCGTCGATGTTTTCGAGCGCTTCGGCATAGACCTTCCCGAGAGCGCCGGTATCGGTGAAGAAGATGGCGGCGATGCCGGGAATGGGGCCGGGGCCGAAGCCGCGGGTGAAGAACAGCGCCCAGATGAGCATGTCGATGGAGCGCATGAAATCGAAGAAGCGCTTCATCAGCCAGTTGGCCGGCCGGCTCGGGGTGATGCTGCGCGCCGCGATGAAGGAAAGCGGGAAGGCGACGAGCGAAGCGAAGAAGGTGCCGACAAAGGCCATGACCAGGGTCTGCATCAGCTTGGCGAGGATGTCGCCATGCTGCCAGGCGGTGTTGCCCAGCCATTCGCTGACGACGAGCTGCAGGTTGGACCGGTCGGGATCGATCCGGTCGCCGGAAAAGACGAGGCCGATGGTCGAGAACAGATCATTGCCCCACAGCGGCGATTTCGGATCGAAGAGGAAATTGGCCCAGCCGAGGAAACGGCGCTGCACATAGACCTGATTGCCGCGGATTTCGGCCTGACCGGCAAAGCCGTAATAGACCATCACCTTCTGCCGGTCCTGAACGATATCGGCCGGCACGCCCTCCGGGGCGGAGGCGCCGTCTTCGGTGATGGTCACCGGCCAGGGCGTGCCGTCGACATAGACATCGACCTGGGTGGTGGTGATTTCGAGCCGGTCGTCCTCGCCGCCAAAGGTCGCGGTCATGCTGCCGTCTTCATGCGGGGTCAGCCAGTCGATGGTGGCGGCTTCAGCATATTGGCCGCGGCTCGACCATTGCGGCACCACCGCGCCATCCTGAAAGCGCAGGCGCGGCTGGGCGCGCCAGGAATACCAATCCTGGATATAGATGGCGGCGCGGTCCCATTTGCCATTGGCGAGGGTGGGCCCGACATTGAAGAAGAACCAGCAGAAGACGAGATAGAGCAGCGTCACGCCGAGCCCGACCAGCAGGCCCCAGCGGCGGAAAAAGCTCTGCTCGAAGACTTCGGGATATTTCTTTTCGAGGCGTGTGCGCTCGGTGGCGCTGACGGCAGCGGACATCACGCGGCTCCCCGGCCCTGTTCGAAGGATTGATTGCCGACCAGCCGCCGCCGGAGCCAGCCCGAAAACTGGTCGATGGCGATGATGGTCACCAGCAGCATGATGACGATGGCATAGGTCTTGGCGGCATGATCGCGGCTGATGGAGAGGCGGAAGGCCTCGCCGATGCCGCCGCCGCCCACGGCGCCGATAATGGTGGAGGCGCGCACATTGATCTCGGTGCGCAACAGGCCGTAGCTGACGAAATTGGGCAGCACCTGCGGCACCATGCCGAAGCGGACCCGATCGATCCAGCTGGCGCCGACCGAGCGCAGGCCCTCATCGGGCTTCATGTCGGCGTTTTCGACCACTTCGAAGAACAGCTTGCCGAGCGCACCGATGGTGTGGAGCGAGACGGCGGCAATGGCCGCGATGGGGCCGATGGACAGCACCGCGGTCAGAAGGCCGGCAATGACGATCTCGGGAAAGGCCCGGAAGATTTCCATGATGCGGCGCACGACCCAGCGCACCGGACCGGCGCCCACCATATTGGTTGCCGCAAAGAAGCAGAGACAGAAAGCCAGCCCGCCGCCGATGATGGTCGAGACGATGGCAATATTCACCGTCACGACGAGCTGGTAGATGAAATTCGGGATGTAAAATGCATCGGTGATGTAAATCCGGTCCGACGTATAGTCGAACTTCAACGACCCATCGTAATATGGCGATTCCAGATCGAACATGGCCCGGATGATCTCGAAAGGATCATTGGGGACGAAGTTCCACAGGAAATCGAACATATAGGGGATGCGGTCGAAGAACTTACCCGAATTGGCCGCATTGGCGTAATTCATCGCCATGAACAGCGCGACAACCAGCACCGCGACGACGATGACGCTATAGATGCGCCGCGTGCGGACCTGCGCGCGGTAATGCTGCAACAGCGTATCGGAAGCCGAGGAGAGCGTGGGAGTCGGGGCGGCTAAATCGGCCATGTCGCTGTTCTCACCGCAGGCAAGCGCATTCGGGAATAGGGAACGGCGGCACCGCGAAAGGTGCCGCCGCAAAGGGGCTCTATCAGCCGCCGATGACAGCCTTACGGGTGTCGATGACGGTCTGGTAGAATTCCTGATCAACGCGTTCGAAGCCGGTATAGCCGCCGCCGGTGAAGGCGTCGAAGCAATCGAAATCGGCTTCCGGCAGGCCTTCGAAGAAGGCGGTGATCTTTTCCTTCATGTCGTCGGGCAGCTGGTTGGAAACCATCAGCGGGCCGTTCGGGATGATCGGCGACTTCCACAGCTCGACCAGGTCGTCCATGTCGAGGATGCCTTTGTCGACCATGATGCGCAGATTACCCGAGGTGTAGCCTTCGCTCCATTCGCCGACGCCCGAACCGAAGGTGGTGCCGACGTCGAAAGTGCCGTCGAGGACGCCGAGAACGAGGTTCTCATGGCCGCCGCCGAAGCCGGTTTCGCTGTAGAATTCGTCGATCGGCATGCCGAGATCGTTGGGCAACGAGACGGACGGAACGAGATAGCCCGAGGTCGAATCCGGATCGGCGAAGCCGAGCTTCTTGCCCTTGGACGAAGCGAGATCGGTGATGCCCGAGTCAGCGCGAGCGACCATGATCGAGACGTAACCGGTCGAGCCGTCCGACTGCTTGGAGGTCAGCACCGGTGTCACGGCATCAGGATTGTCGAGATAGATCGCGGCATAGGACGAAGCGCCCATGATGGCGATGTCGATGGTACCGCCGAGCAGGCCCTGGATGACGCCGTTATAGTCGGGCGAGGGGAAGAACTGGACTTCCGAAACGCCGGTCGCGGCCTTCAGCGGCTCGGCGACGCATTCGGAGCGGCGCAGCTGGTCGGATTCATTTTCGCCGCCATCGAGGCCGATGCGCAGAACGGAGACGTCCTGGGCGAAGGCAGCGGTCGACATGGAGAGGGCCACGGAGGCCAGGAGGAGCTTACGGATCGCGGACATGGCAGGTTTCCTTTGATGACGCGGTTTGTCGCGGCGACCGGCCAGCCGGCCGCCGAACTTCGTTAAGACGCCGGCTTGATACGCGCGGCGTTGATGACTGGGGGCGCGAGCGGGGCGATGGACGTCGAGGTCATGGCCTCGGAGAACGCTTCCTTGAGCCCGTCGGCGCCGTAGATGGTGCGGGCGACATCGGTGGTCAGCTCTTCGGGCGTGCCGTCGAACACCACCTTGCCGGCGGCCATGCCGATGATGCGCTCGCAATAGGCGCGCGCCGTATCGAGCGTGTGCAGATTGGTGATGACGGTAATGCCTTCGGCATTGATGTCCCTGAGGCTATCCATGACGATCTGGGCGTTGCGCGGATCGAGGCTGGCGATCGGCTCGTCGGCGAGGATCATCCTGGGGTTCTGCATCAGCGCCCGGGCGATGGCGACGCGCTGCTGCTGGCCGCCCGAAAGCGTCTGCGCCCATTGCGTGGCGGTCGAGGCGATATCGAGGCGCTCCAGCGCCTTCATGGCGTCGAGCTGCTCGTCGAGGCTGAAAATCTGCAGAAGATTAAGGACCGGATTGCGGCCATTGAGCCGGCCGAGCATCACATTGGTGATGACATCGAGGCGCGGCACGAGGTTGAACTGCTGGAAGATCATGGCGCAGTCGCGCTGCCAGTTGCGCAGCGCCTGGCCGCGCAGTTCCGAGACGCGCACGCCATCATATTCGATATAGCCGGCCGATACGTCGGCGAGGCGGTTGATCATGCGCAAAAGCGTGGACTTGCCGGCGCCCGAACGACCGATAATGCCCACCATCTGGCCCTGCGGGATCTCCAGATCGACACTGCTGACGGCGACTTTTTCGCCGAAGCGTCGCGTCACATTGGAAATCTTGAGCATGGGCGCCCTCGTCGTTCAACACGAGTGGCAGACCTAGGGGGGCGAGACGACGCTAAAATGTATCTTCGATGACGGTTCGATGACGGAATTTCAGGCAGGGCCTGGGATTGCACAGTTTTCCGCCTGTCTCAAATGATCGTGGGGGCGAGCGGGAGCTTCCGTGAAAACCGAGGCCCGTACTTCCCGCCTCCCTCCCTTCGAGGGGAGGGGAGAGGGGGTTGGGGTGGGGGGTTCCGTCCTCTCCACGTGCATCACGTTTGCGGATCCCTCATAACCCCCACCCTAACCCTTCCCGCCCTTCCATTCTGCCGGCGGCCTTGGCGTCAGTCCGAACATGAAAAGCTGTTCGAGATAGCGCGCCGCATCCTCGAAGCGGCCTTCGCCGCCGCGGGCGGGGCCGAGCACGGCGCGCACCTGCACATCGAAATCGGCATAATGCTGCGTCGTCGCCCAGATGGAGAAGATGAGGTGATAAGGATCGGTGCGGGCGAGCCGGCCCTGATCCATCCAGGCCAGCATGACCCTCGCCTTTTCATCCACCAGCGTCTTGAGGCCCCCTTCGATCATTTCGATGACATGCGGGGCGCCCTGCAGCATCTCATTGGCAAAGAGCCGGCTTTCGCGCGGGTAATCGCGCGCCATTTCGAGCTTGCGGCGGATATAGGAGCGGATTTCGGTGAAGGGATCGCCGCTTTCGTCCATTTCGCGCAAAGGCGCCAGCCAGTTGCCGAGCAGTTCCGTGATCAGCCGGCGATGGATCTCTTCCTTCCTCGGGAAATAATAAAGCAGGTTCGGCTTGCTCATGCCGGCGAGTTCGGCGATCTGGTCGATGGTCGAACCGCGAAAGCCGTGCATCGAGAACACCTCGAGCGCCGCATCGAGAATGATATCCTGCTTTTCGCGCTGGATGCGCGTCAGCGGCCGCGGATGATCCATGGTCCGGGCCGGCGCCGGCCGCTTGGTCACCACTTCTGTCTCGGCATGGCTCACCTTGATCGCCGTCGCGTCGGCGCGTCTATTTTTCCAACTGGTCAAAATTCTAGGGGAAGCCTTTCCGCGTCAAGTGCCAATAAAGCCGCCATGTAAACCAAGCGGCGCCCGAACGGGTGTTTTGGTCGTGTCCTTGGTTGTGCACCATACGACTTCCGGACGAGGCGAGGTTCCTAGGCCGGCACGAGGTTCGACGGCATAGTCGCAGAAAATTTTCCAGCCTTGGGGCGCAGGCTTCGGCGATGGTTTTTGACAGCTGGATGACTTTGTCATTGGTATGGCCTTAATGATTGGCACCTAGAGACGAAACCGGGGAGAGAGCTGTTCGTTTTTGGGGTTTGCCTGATGGGCCTGCCGTCTCTCTCCGTTTCCGGTCGCATCTACGCGGCGTTCGGTGCCTTGATCGCCTTGATGGTGGTCCTCGTCGCCATAGCGGTGATGGGTGCGCAATTGTCGTCCTCGGCCTTTCTCGGCTATCGCGAGGCCTCGGCCCGTGCCGCCGGGGTCACCGGGCTCAATGACCGGCTGGCCGAGGCGCGGCTGGCCTTTCTCGGCTACCAGCTCCATCCCGACACCGCCAATGCCGAACGGCTGACGGCGCTGATGACGGCGCTCGGCGATGCTAATGCCCAAAATTCCGAAGCCGCTGGCCTCGACAGCCGCATGGGCGATTATGTGCTGGTCATCGAAGAGATGATCGCACTCGACCGTGAGGTGGGCGATCTCACCCTGATCATGGAAGATGCCGGCACCGCCGCCACCGAAACGCTGAGCGCCCTGATCACCGAGACGGCGCAGTCGGCCAATCTCAACGCCAAGGCGGCGGCCATGTCGGGTCTTGCCATGCAGTCGCTGCTGCAGATGCGCCTTGCCGCCGAGGAACTGCAGGTCGCCCCCACCGCCGAGGCGCATGATGCCACCACAGCGCTGGCGCTGGCCGGTCAGGATAGCCTCGCGCAGCTCCGCTCGATCTTCTTCCGCACCGAGGATCTGGAGCGGGTCGATGCCGTCAATGCCGGCGTCGTCGCCTATGCGGCAGCTATAGACGATCTCTATACCCAGCTCGAAGCGCGTGCCGCGCTCGCGGCCAAGGCCAATGGCATCGACGCCGACATGGCCGCCGCCTATCGCGAACTGGCCCGGGCGGCGGAAGCCGAACAGGGCAATATCGATGCCGCCGCGACGCGGCAGACGGCCCAGATCAGCACCGGCGCGCTCATTGCCGGCGGGCTGGCGCTGCTGATCGGCTCGGCCCTCGCCGTGGTCATCGCCCGCTGGCTCTCGGGCGCCTTCCGGCGCATCGTCGGCGCCATGCAGGACATGGCGGCCGGCAATTTCGATGTGGCCCTCACCGGCGGCCAGCAGGGCCACGAGCTCGGCGCCATTGCCGGGGCTCTTGTCGTGTTCGGCGCCAATGGCCGCGCCGTCGAGGAAAACAGCCTTCGCCGCGATGCCGAGGCGCAACAGGCCGCCCGCACCGCCAAATTACACGAGGGACTGCAACGCGACGTCGAGGCCGTGGTCGCCGCCGCGACCGCCGGCGATTTCAGCCGCCGGCTGGAGTGCGACTACGAGCTCGACGAGCTCAACCGCTTCGCCCACAGCGTCAACGACCTGGTTGGGACCGTCGCCCGTGGCCTCGCCGAAACCGGCGGGGTGCTATCGGCGCTGGCCGATGCCGACCTGTCGCGGCGCGTCGTCGGCCAGTATCGGGGCGCCTTCGGCCAGCTCAAGGCCGATACCAATGCCCTGGCGGACGTTCTGGCCGACACGATGAAGCGGCTCGGCCGCTCCTCGAGCGCCCTGAAGCAGGCGACCGGCGAAATCCTCTCCGGCGCCAATGAACTCTCGGCCCGCACTGCGCATCAGAGCACTGCGCTCGAACGGACGACGCTCCATATCGAGCAACTGACCGGCGAAATCCTCGACAATGCCGGCCGGGCCGAAGAGGCGGCGCGCAACATGCAGTCCTCCTCCGAGCTGGCGCGGGACGGCGGCGCCGTCATGTCGCGCGCCACCGATGCCATGGCCCGCATCACCGCCGCCTCGGGCAAGATCTCCAACGTCATCGGGCTCATCGACGACATCGCCTTCCAGACCAATCTCCTGGCCCTCAACGCCTCCGTCGAAGCGGCGCGGGCAGGGGATGCCGGCAAGGGCTTCGCCGTGGTCGCGGTCGAAGTGCGGCGCCTGGCGCAATCGGCCGCTTCCGCCTCCTCCGAGGTCAAGACGCTGATCGAACAGTCGGCGCGCGAGGTCGGCGGCGGCGCCAAGCTGGTCGACGAGGCGGCGCAAAAGCTCGATGCCATCCTGTCGGCAGTCGAAGAGGACAGCGGCCGTATCGGCGCCATCGCCGCGCGCAGCCGCGCCCAGGCCGAAGGCGTGGGCACCCTTACCGAGGCCATGCAGCAGATGGACGAGATGACGCAGAACAACGCGGCCCTCGTCGAGGAGACCAATGCCGCCATCGAGCAGACCGAGGCGCAGGCGGTGGAACTCGACACCATCGTGGGACGCTTCTCGCGCCGTTCGGCCGAACCGCAAAGGCAAGTCGCATAGCCCTCGGGGCTCTTGCTTTCAGCCGGCTTTGCCCCTATAGAGCCGACTTCTCCGGACCGCCCGGCCAAAAGGCATGCCGTGGCGGTCTTTGAATGCGATGGGCCATAAATCCATCCAACTCTGATAAGGACCCGCAAAATGCCCAAGATGAAGACCAAGTCCGGTGCCAAGAAGCGTTTCCGCTTCACCGCCACCGGCAAGGTGAAGGCCGGCGTCGCCGGCAAGCGTCACCGCCTGATCAGCCACAACGCCAAGTATATCCGCTCGAACCGCGGCACCAAGGTGCTCGCCAAGGGCGATGAGGGCTTGGTCAAGTGGTACATGCCCTATAACCGCTAACGCCTGAAAGGAACCTGACACATGTCACGCGTTAAAAGAGGCGTTACCGCTCACGCCCGTCACAAGAAGGTCCTGAAGGCCGCCGAGGGCTATTACGGCCGTCGCAAGTCGACCATCCGCATCGCCAAGCAGGCGGTGGAAAAGGCCGGCCAGTACGCTTACCGCGACCGTCGCGTCAAGAAGCGCAATTTCCGCGCCCTCTGGATCCAGCGCATCAACGCGGCCGTCCGCGATCACGGGCTGACCTATAACCGATTTATCGACGGCCTCAGCAAGGCTGAGATTGCCGTCGACCGCAAGGTGCTGTCCGATCTCGCGATCACCCAGCCCGAAGCGTTCGGCGTCCTGGTCCAGAAGGCCAAGGCCGCGCTGGCTTATCTCGAAGGGGTCGACAAGCCGACCCATGATCGAGTGACCGCCGCCTGATCTTTCAGCTCTGCTGAGGCAAAAATGACGCCTTGCGCCGCCCTTTGGGGCTGGCGCAGGGCGTTTTGTTTTGGTCTATAGCCGCTGAATAGTGACAGACCCCATGAGACCTCATGGTGAGCCTGTCGAACCACGAGGTCGGGCACACCGATCTCGCCACGACCTCGTCCTTCGACAGGCTCAGGATGAGGTCTACTCTGCTTTCCGCAAGGGCCTGGCTGGAACACGATATGTCCCTCGATAGCCAAATTGAAACTCTGCGCAATGAGTTCACCGCCGCGATTATCTCGGCCGCTGATGAAAAGGCAATCAACGATATTCGGATTGCAGCCCTTGGCAAAAAAAGCCCGATTTCTGCGCTATTAGCGACACTTGGGACCATGCCTCCTGAAGATCGCACTTTTAGCGGGGCGCTGATTAACGCCCTGAAACAAGAGATCGCCGCCAAGATAGCCGATAAGTCGGCGGCGTTGCGCACAGCCGCGCTCGAAGCCCGGCTCAAGGCCGAAACTGTCGACATCACCCTGCCGCTGCAACCGGCCCCCACGGCGCGCGGTCGCATCCATCCCATCAGCCAGACCATCGACGAGATCACCGCGATCTTCTCGGACATGGGGTTCTCGATCGCCGAGGGGCCCGATATCGAGACCGATTATTTCAACTTCACCGCGCTGAACTTCCCCGAAGGCCATCCGGCGCGCGAAATGCATGACACCTTCTTCATGAAGCCCGGCCCGGACGGGGTGAAGAAGCTTTTGCGCACCCATACCTCGCCGGTGCAGATGCGCGTCATGCAGAAGAGCAACGAGCCGCCCGCCGCCGGCTACATCACCCCGGCCATGGACCCGCCGATCCGCGTGGTCATGCCCGGCCGCACCTATCGCAATGACTCGGACCAGACCCATACCCCGATGTTCCATCAGGTCGAGGGGTTGGTGATCGACAAATCGAGCCATATCGGCCAGCTGCGCTGGGTCTTGGAGGAATTCCTCAAGGCCTATTTCGAGGTGCCCAACGTCACCTTGCGCTTCCGCCCGAGCTTCTTCCCGTTCACCGAGCCGAGCATGGAAGTCGACGTGCAATGCGACCGCTCGGGTTCGGAAGTGAAGATCGGCGAGGGCGATGACTGGCTCGAAATCCTCGGTTGCGGCATGGTCCATCCCAATGTCATCCGCAATGCTGGGCTCGATCCCGATATCTATCAGGGCTTCGCCTGGGGCATGGGCATAGACCGCATCGCCATGCTGAAATACGGCATGCCGGATTTGCGCGCTTTCTTCGACGCCGACCAGCGCTGGCTTGACCATTACGGCTTCCGCCCGCTGGACCTGCCGACTTTGTTCGGAGGGCTGAGCTCTTGATTTAATTGTGGCCACGATTAAATAGAGGGGCTAAGTCGTGGAGTTGGAGTGGGATGAAACCAAGCGGCAGCAAACGCTTGAAAGGCGGAGTCTGGATTTTGCCGATATCGCCTTTATCGACCCGGCCAGCCTGGTGTCTGAACGGGACATGCGGGGGGATTACGGTGAGGCCAGATTTTCCAGCTATGCCTATCTCGATGGCCGATTGATCAACTTCTGCTGGACACCGCGAAATGGTCGCATCCGCATCATTTCCATGAGGAAAGCCAATGACCGCGAACGCAAAAAATATCAAGCGCGATAGAGAGCCGGGCTCCATGGAAGGTATTCTGCCCGGTGAATCGCTTGATGATTTCGAAAAACGCGTCGGCGACGACGCGCCCGAATGGACGGAAGAAGACTTCAAGCGGGCGCGTCCCGCTTCGGACTTTCCCGAACTGCTCGAGGCTATCGCCAATGCGCGCGCGCGCCGCGGCCAACGCGGCCCGCAAAAGGCTGAAACCAAGGATCGTGTCGGCCTGCGCCTCGATCACGACGTGGTCGAATATTTCCGTGCGACCGGTCCCGGCTGGCAGAGCCGGATAAACGACATCCTCGCCGAACACGTAAAAAAGCAATCGTAAAGCCGAAAGATGCCGACCTATGACTGATGCCAGGCCGGCGGAAAAGGCCGTTTTCGTCGTCACCGATATTGAGGCGGATGGGCCGACGCCGCTGCATTCCTCGATGCTGAGCTTCGCTTCGGTCGCCATCGATGCCGAGGGCGATCGCTATGGCGAGTTCGAGGCGCAGATGCTGGCGCGGCCAGACCGTAAGCCGGATGAGACCACCATGGCCTGGTGGCAGACCCAGCCCGAAGCCTGGGAAGCGGCGACGCGCGATGCCGAGGACCCGGCCATCGTCATGCCGCGCTATGCCGACTGGGTCGAAAGCCTGCCGGCACCTCGTGTCTTCGCCGCCGCGCCGTTGATCTTCGACGGGCTGTGGATGGACCATTATCTCGATACTTTCGCCGGCACCCGCGTCCTCGGCGGCCCGTTCAAGACCCGCCAGATTTTTCGCGGCGGCGGCGTCTGCCTCTACACCATGGCTGGCACCCTGCGCGGCGCGTCCTATACCGATTGGGGCATGAGCAAGCTGCCCGCCGAATTCTACGGCCATGTGCCGCACACTCACAAAGCCATCGACGATGCGCGCGGCTTTGCCAATGTGCTGGTCGAACTGTTCAAGATTTCTCGTGCGTTGCCCGCCATCACCGGCTCCGCCAGCGACTTCCGTTAAAGGCAAAAAAGATGAAATTCACGCTCGACTGGCTCAAGGAACATCTCGATACCACCGCTTCGGTTGCCGAAATCGACAAGGCGCTGACCATGGTCGGGCTCGAGGTGGAAGAGGTCGAAAACCAGGGCAAGGCGCTCGAAAAATTCGTCGTCGCCCATGTGGTCAAGGCTGAGCCGCATCCCAATTCCGATCATCTGAATGTCGTGAAGGTCGATGCAGGCACCGGTGAATTGATCGATGTCGTCTGCGGGGCGCCCAATTGCGTCACCGGCATGAAGAGCGTCTTCGCCTTCCCCGGCACCTATATCCCGGGCAAGGATTTCGAGTTGAAGGCGGGCGTTTCCATTCGTGGTGCCCCGTCCAATGGCATGCTGTGTTCGGCCACCGAACTCGAACTCTCCGACGATCATGACGGCATCATCGAGCTGCCGGCCGACGCGCCGGTCGGCATGAAATATGTCGATTATGCCGGCATCAACGGCGTCGTCATCGATATCGCCATCACCCCCAATCGCGGTGACGCGACCGGCGTCTATGGCGTCGCGCGCGACCTCGCCGCCTTTGGCCTCGGCACGTTGAAACAGACGGATATGTCGCCGGTCCCCTCAATAGGGCCGAGCCCCATCGCGCCGCTGCCGCATCAATTCGCCGAAGGCGAGCCCAAGGCCATCCGCAAATTCGCCGGCCGCTATATCCGCAACGTCCGGAACGGCCCCTCGCCCGATTGGCTGCAGGCGCGGCTGCGTGCCGTGGGCCTGCGGCCCATCAACGCCATTGTCGACATCACCAATCTCGTCTCGCTCGGCTGGGGCCGCCCGCTGCACGCTTACGACGCCGACAAGATCGTCGGCCAGCCGGTGCTGCGCAATGCGCGGGGCGAGGCGTTCGATGCGCTCGACAACAAGATCTATACGCTCGATGAGACCATGACGGTGATCGCCGACGACCAGGGTCCGCTCTGTCTCGGCGGCGTCATGGGCGGCATCCGTTCCGGCTGCACCGACGAGACGGTCAATGTCTTCATGGAATGCGCCAGCTGGGACCCGGAACTCATCGCCCGCACCGGCCGCAAGACCGGCATCGTCTCCGATGCCCGCTATCGGCTGGAGCGCTCGGTCGATCCGGCGCTGACCGAGCCGGGGATGGAACTCGCCACCCGCCTCGTTATGGAGATCTGCGGCGGCGAGCCGATGGAGCCGGCCATTTCGGGCGAAGACGTGTTCCCTAATACCGTGATCGAATTCCCGCTGGCCGAGGTCAAGCGCCTGACCGGGCTCGATCTGTCGGCCGACCGCATCGTGGCTATCCTCACGGCGCTCGGCTTTGTCGTCGAAGGCACTGGCCAAGTGCGCATGGTCAAGGTGCCGAGCTGGCGCCCGGACGTGACGCAGAAGGCCGACCTCGTCGAGGAAGTCATGCGCATGGTCGGTGTCGACAACGTGCCGGTCGAGCCCCTGCCACGCCTCAACCATGTCGCCCCGCGCATGCTGACCGCGATCCAGAACCGCCGCCGCATCGCCCGAAGGGCGCTGGCCGCGCGCGGTCTCGACGAGGCGGTGACCTGGAGCTTCATTTCGCATGACGATGCCGTGCGTTTCGGCGGCGGCAGCGAGGACCGACAGCTCGCCAACGCCATCGCCTCCGACATGACCGACATGCGCCCCTCGCTGTTGCCGGGCCTGCTTTCCGGCGCCCGACGCAACCAGAATCGCGGTCGCGCCGATCTCGCCCTGTTCGAAGTGGGGCAGGTCTTCCTCTCTGATGCGCCGGAGGGCCAGCACACCTATGCGACCGGCATCCGCACCGGCACGGCACGGCTCGAAGGCGCGGGCCGCCACTGGCAAGGCAAGGCCGAAAAGGTCGGCGTATTCGATGCCAAGGCCGATATGGCCGCCGCGCTTGATGCGCTGGGCGTCGATGTCGAGAAGGTTCAGCTTCTGGCCGAACCGGCCGCATGGAGCCATCCGGGCCGCGGCGGCCGCCTCGCGCTCGGGCCGAAAGTCACCCTTGGCTGGTTCGGCGAACTCCATCCCGCGCTTGTCTCCGAGCTCGATCTTGAGGGTCCCGTGGCGGCATTCGAGATCGATCTTGATGCTCTGCCGGAACCCAAGAAGAAGCCGACAAAGACCAAGCCGGCGCTGGACCTTTCGGCGCTGATGCCATTGAGCCGCGACTTCGCTTTCGTCGTCGATAAATCGGTGACGGCGGCGACCATCCTCAAGGCGGCGCGCGGAGCCGACAGGGGCCTCATCACCGATGTGACGGTGTTCGACGTGTTCGAAGGCGCCCATGTCGGCGAGGGCAAGAAATCCGTCGCCATCGAGGTGACCTTGCAGCCGGTCGAAAAGACGCTGACGGATGAGGAGATCGAAAAGGTGTCGGCTGCGATTGTTGCGGCGGTGACCAAGGCGAGCGGGGGGGTGCTGCGGGCCTAGTCGCGAACCTTCTTCCCCTCTCCCCTTGAGGGAGAGGGACAGCTTTCTCGCGTTCAGCGGGAAAGCAGGGTGAGGGGTTCTGCGCCCGCCCATGCTTTAACGGTTGTGGTGGTCGCAGAACCCCTCATCCGCCCCTTCGGGGCACCTTCTCCCTCAAGGGGAGAAGGAAGGGCCCTTGCCATCCCGCTCCTGCCTCGGTCTTATCCGGCCATGACCGAAGCCAGCCGATTCCCCGATGTCATGCTCCTTGCCGCGGGGCTCGGCACGCGCATGCGGCCTTTGACCGATGAGCGGCCGAAGCCGCTGATCCCGGTTGCGGGCATTCCGCTGATCGAGCGGGTCATGGCCAATGCCCGCGACGAGGGCGCCAAACGCTTCATCGCCAATGCGCATTACCGGGCCGAACAGCTCCTGGCCCATTTTGCCGGCGGGCTGAAGCTGTCGCGCGAGGCGGAATTGCTGGGGACGGGCGGCGGCGTCAAATATGCGCTGCCGATGCTTCATGCCGACCCGTTCTTCGTCATGAATACCGATGCCTTCTGGCCCCCGGGCAGTGACAGGCCGATGACGCGCATGATCGACAAATTCGCGGCGGGCGATGCCGAAATCGTGCTGCTTTGCGCTCATCCGGCGCGCGCCACCGGCTTTGCCCGCAGCCATGATTTCTGCCTCGATCCCTTCGGGCGCATCACAAGCGACTATGGCGCGCCGGTCATCTATGCCGGTGTCGCGCTGTTGAAGAAGAACCTTTTCGAAGACACGCCCGATGGCCCCTTTTCGCTCAATGCGTTGTTCGATGCCGCATTGGAGCGCGAAACGCTGATGGGGGTGGCGCTCGATGCGCCATGGTTCCATGTCGGCGATCCCGAGGCGCTGGCCGCGGCGGAGCGGCTGCTGGCCCTATGAATTTCTTCACCATCGCCCCCCACGCGAAGTTCCTCGATCTCCTCGCCGACAAGGTGCTGGATGGCACGCTGCTCGGCGATTGGGATCGGTCGGGACCGTTCTGGCTCTCGGATGTCACCATCGTCCTGCCGACGCGGCGCGCGCGGCTGGCGCTGGCCGATGCCTTTATGCGGCGCGGGGCGGGGCTGTTGCCCGATATCCGCACCTTTGGCGGCGAAGTCGCCGATGAAGAACCCTTCCTGCCGCCATTCGATGCGCCTGTGCTGCCCCCGGCAGTATCGACGCTGGAGCGCCGATTGGTGCTGTCGCGGCTGATCGCCGCCTGGTCGCAGACCGAAGCGGGACGACAGGCCTTCGCAACGCCGCCCCATGCCGCTGAAATCCTGGCGCTGGCCGATTCCCTCGGCGGGCTGATCGATGATCTCGCGACCGAGGAATGCCCGCCGGAGCGGCTGGCCGGTATCGTTCCGGAAGAGCTGGCCGCCAATTGGCAGCAGACGCTGCAATTTCTCACCATCGTGCTCGACTTCTGGCCGCAGCATTTCGCAGCGCGCGGGGCGGCGGATGCCGCGTGGCTGCGCAATCATCGGCTCGACCGTCAGGCGTTGTCGGCGCCGCTGATTTATGGCGACCGCCCGGTGATCGCTGCCGGCTCCACCGGCTCGATCCCCGCGACGGCGCGGCTGCTCGGCGCCATCGCGCAATTGCCGCGCGGCGCCGTGGTGCTGCCGGGGCTCGATACCAGCCTCACCCGCGAGGGCCATGACCGGCTGCTCGACGAAACCGCCAATCCCCATGGCCATCCGCAATATGGCCTCGCGCGGCTGTTGCAACGCCTTCGCCTCGATATCGCCGATGTCACCGAACTCGCTCCCATGCCGTCCGAGCGCACCGTGCTCATGCGCCGCGCCCTTGATCTTACCGCCGATACCGGGCTTTGGGCGGAGCATCGCATGGCGCCCGCGGCCCTGGCGCGGGCGATCGAAGGCATCGGTATTCTCGCCGCCCGCACCGAGGACGAGGAAGCCCGCGCCATAGCGCTTGCGGCGCGCGATGCCCTCAGCCGGCGCGAAACGGTGGGCATCGTCACGCCCGACCGTAACCTCGCTCGCCGCATCGCCGCCGAACTCGGCCGCTTCGGCGTCGCCGTCGACGATGCGGCCGGCGCGCCTTTGTTCCAGTCGGCGGCAGGGCGTCTCGCGCGCCAGATTCTGGCTCTCGCCGAAAATGGCTGCAGCGCCGTCGATTTCATGGCGCTGCTGCGCAATCGCGCCGCGCTGTTCGGGCTGGAACGGGCCGAGATCGCGCGCCTCGCCGACCGTATCGAACTCGGCCTTTTGCGCGGCCAGCGCGCCAATCCCGGCATTGCCGGGCTGCGCCTGCTGCTCGCCGACAATATCGATGGCACCACGCCTTATCCGGCGCGGCGACTCGATGCGGTGGACGGCCTCGAAATCAATGCCCTGTTCGAGCGCATCGAAACGACGCTGGACCCGTTGCTGGCGCTGCTCGACATGGAGCGGATCACCGCCAGCATGCTGGCCGACGCGCTGGCGCGCGCCTTCACCGCCATCGATGGCGATCAGCCGCCCGGCACGCCGGAATTCCATCGCTGGACCGAGGAGATGGCGCGCCAGCATGGCGAGGGCCTGAGTTTCCCGCCGCGCGGGCTCGATGGCGTGTTGCGGGCGCTGATGGCCGGCTTTCAGGTGCGCACCACCGAAACCCGGCGCGACGACATCGCCATCTGGGGCCAGCTCGAAGCGCGCTTGCAACATCCGGACCTGCTGATCCTCGCCGCGCTCAACGAGGACAAATGGCCGGAACCCGCCGATCCCGGCCCCTGGCTCAGCCGCGGCATGCGCCTGGCCGCGGGGCTCGAACCGCCCGAGCGCAAGAGCGGCCTTGCCGCCCATGATTTCGAACAGGCCATGGGCAATGAACGTGTATTGATCGCCTTTTCGGAACGGCTCGGCACCAGCCCCGCCATTGCCTCGCGTCTTGTGCAGCGGCTCGAAGCCTTTGCCGATACGGCGGCGACGGCCGAAATGCGCGCGCGCGGCGCTCTATGGCTCGATGCGGCGCGGCGGCTCGACCGTGTCGAGACTTTTGCTCCGGCCACCCGGCCGGCTCCCAATCCGCCTGCCGTCCTCAGGCCGCGCAAGCTCTCGGTGACCGAGATCGAAACGCTGATGCGTTCGCCCTATGACGTCTATGCCAAGCATGTGCTGGGCCTGCGCCCGCTCGATCCGCTCGGCGACATGCCGGATGCGCGCGAGCGCGGCAATATCATCCACGCGATCTTTGCCCGCTTCGTGCTTGAAGGGCACGACGTCATGGCGCCCAACGCGCTCGATATGCTCAATGTCATGGCAATGGAGGGTTTTGCCGGGCTCGACGCCATTGGCGAGCGCCGCGACATCTGGCTCAGGCGCTTCGACCGCGCCGCGCGGCTGTTCCTCGATTTCGAGCGCCATCGTAATGCCCGCGTCCTGAAGCGCCATGCCGAGATCGAGGGGGAATGGCAATTGCCGCTGGCCGAGCCCTTCACCCTCACCGGCCGTGCCGACCGCGTCGACCTGATGACCGACGGCACGCTCGAAATCCTCGATTTCAAGACCGGCTCGGTGCCGGAGCCCAAGGCGATGCGCGCCTTCGAGGCGCCGCAATTGTTGCTCGAGGCGGCCATGGCCGAGGCCGGTGGGCTCAAGACCGTGCCGCCGGCCCAGACCGGCGCGCTCACTTATATCAAGATCGGCCTTGGCCCGCAGGCTTTCGTGGTCAGGGATTTTACCCTTGCCGATGGCTTCGGGCTCATGGATGCCGCAGGCGAAGCATCCCGGCGCATGCAGCGCCATGTCGACGTGTTTCTGTTCAACGAAACGCCGATGATCGCCCGTATCAAGCCCGTGCCGCAACAGCGCTTCCCCGGCGCTTACGAGCATCTGGCGCGCACCGACGAATGGACCGCCATCGATGGCGAGGAGGAGGGCGAGGCATGAGAGGCCGGCTCGAAGTCCCGCACCGGACGCTCCTCAATCAGCGCAAGGCCGCCGATCCCGCCTGGTCGATCTGGGTCGAGGCCAATGCCGGCTCCGGCAAGACCTATGTGCTGACCCGCCGCGTGCTGCGGCTGCTGCTGGCGGATGTGGCGCCGCAATCCATTCTCTGCCTCACCTATACCAAGGCCGCCGCCGCCGAAATGCGCCGCCGCGTTTCCGGCGAACTGGCCCGCTGGGCGACGATGAGCGATGCCGATCTCGACGCGGCGCTCGCCGCCATCGAGGATCGTCCGGTCGATGCGGCGCTGCGGCGGCGCGCCCGCACGCTGTTCGCGCGAGCGCTCGAAACGCCGGGCGGGCTCAAGATCGTCACCATCCACGCTTTCTGCGAAAGCGTGCTGCACCGCTTTCCGCTCGAAGCCGGCGTGCCGCTCGATTTCGCCGTGATCGAGGACGAGGAACGGGCGCAGATGATCCTCGCTGCGCGCGAGGCGGTGCTGGCCGCTGGCCTGAGGGGCGGCGAACAGGCCGAGGCGGTCGAAACCCTGTTTGGCCTCATGAGCGACTTTGCCATTGCCGAGGCCATCGAAACGGCCCTGACCGATGGCCGTCGGCTGAAGCATGTCCTCGCCGATCGGCCCGGGGCCAAGGCGCGCCTGCGCAGGCTCGTCGGCGCGGCGCCGTCGAGTGCCGCCATCGCCGCCGAAATCACCGGCAACCGCTTCATCGGCGCCGCCGAGGTTGGGCGCATTCTCGATATTTCGCCACCCAAATCGCGCGGCTTCGAAGCCAAGCTCGCGGGGCTCGACCGCAACGATCCGGAGCCCGAGGCGTGGATGGCGGCGTTCCTCACCGCCGACGAGACGGTGCCGAAGAATTTTCCCTCCAGGGCTTTGACGCTTGCCGATCCGGGGCTTGCCGATCTCGCCCGCGCCGAAGCCGAACGGCTTGCCGATCTCGCCGCCCAGCGCAAGGCGGCGCTGCTCATCGAGCGCAGCGAAGCCCTGCTCGATATCGTCGGCGCCATTTCCGACCGCTACGAGGCGCAGAAGCGCGCGCGGTCGCTGCTCGACTTCGATGACCTCGTCGAAAATCTCGGCGATCTCTTCGAGGACCCGGCGTTGGGTCTCTGGGTGCAATACAAGCTCGATGCGGGTATCGCGCATATCCTTGTCGACGAGTCGCAGGATACCAATCCGGAACAATGGCGGGTGGTCAGGGCCATTGCCGGCGAGTTCTTCGCCGGCGAGAGCGCCGTCAGCCGGCCGCGCTCGCTGTTTGCCGTGGGCGACCAGAAACAGTCCATCTATTCTTTCCAGGGCGCGGAGCCGGCGCTGTTCGGCGATACCGGCCGCATCTTCCGCAGCCTCGCCGAAGAGGCGCAGCGGCGTTTCGACTGGCTGCCGCTCCACACCAGCTTCCGCACCTTGCGCGGCATTCTCGAAGCCGTCGACAAGGTTTCCGACCAGCCGGGCGTCCAGAATGCGCTATTGAGCGCGGAGAAGGTGCATCACGATACCGCCCGCGCCGATCCGGGCGGCATGGTGACGCTGTGGCCGCCCATCCAGCAACTCGCCGCGCCGTCCGATGCCAGCGACTGGCCCATCGAGACCGTCGAGAGCGAGCGCACGGCTCCCCGCCAGGTGGCCGAGCGGATCGCCACCGAAATCGCCGGTTGGATCGCGACCGGCCGTCCGCTCGCCAATCGCGGCCGCGCCGTGAGGGCAGATGATGTCCTGATCCTGGTGCAGTCGCGCGGCGCGCTGTTTCAGGAGATCATCCGGGCGCTGCGGGTTCGCGGCCTGCCGACGCCCGGCGCCGACCGGCTCAAGGTCACCGGCCACATCGCCGTGCTCGATCTGATGGCGCTGTGCGACGTGCTGCTCAACCCGGCGGACGATCTGCAATTGGCGGCGCTGCTGCGTTCGCCGCTCTTCGATCTCGACGAGGACGATCTTTTCGCCCTCGCCCAGCCAAGGGCGCGCGGCGAAACGCTGTGGAGCGCGCTTCAGGCCTCGAGCCGGTCTCCGGCCGTGGCGGCGGCGGCACAATTGCAGCGCTGGCGCGGCCAGCTGGATTTCGAGCGCCCCTTCGAGTTCTTCGCCGCCGTGCTCTATGCCCAAGGCGGGCTCAAACGCTTCCATCAGCGGCTTGGCGAGGAGGTGGACGACGTCTTCGCCGAATTCCTGGAACTGGCGCTGGCGCATGAGCAGACCGGCCAGCCTTCGCTGCAGGGTTTCGTTGCCGCCATGCGCGGACGCGATATCTCGATCAAGCGCGAGCTTGCCGAACAGGGCGGCGGCGTGCGGGTGATGACCGTCCACGGCGCCAAGGGGCTCGAAGCGCCCATCGTCATCCTCGCCGATGCGGCCAGCAAGCCCCAGCCGAGCCAGACCGGCCGATCGGTCTATGTCGTCGACGAGCCGCCCGGCCCGCTCCTCATCCATGCCAGCGGGCGCAGGCATCATGTGCCGGCGACGCTCGCCCTGCGGATGGCGGCGGAGGACAATCTCGCCCAGGAATATTGGCGCAAGCTCTATGTCGCCATGACCCGGGCCGAGGACGAACTCTATGTCACCGGCGCGCTGACGCCGGGCAAGGCGGCCGCCGGCCAGCTCGACGGTTCCTGGTATTCGGCTATCGAAGCGGCTCTGCGCGACGATTCCGAAAGCGTGCTCGATGCCGAGGGCGTCGAAACCGCGCTGATCTATCCCCGGCTCCGGCCGCAGCCGGTCCCTGTCGTCCCGACCGAAGAGGGTGCGGCGCCCGAAAGCGGCCCGCTGATCCTGCCGGGCCTGCCCGATTATCGCCCGGTCGCCATCATCCGGCCATCGTCGGTGGTCGAGCATACGTCGCCGATGACGGTCTTCGACAGCGCCGTCGAGCGCGTGGCCGATGCCGAAACCGCCCGCCGCGAGGGTATAGCCCTGCACGCGCTATTGCAGCATCTTGCCCGGCTCGATCCGTCGCTCTGGCCCGTGGTTCTGCCCAAGGCCATGCCGGTGCTGCTACCCGAGGCTCCCGAGCGGCACGATATCCTCGCCAAAAAGGCGGTCTCCATCCTCGGCCGGCCGGAGCTGAAGCCGATTTTCGGCCCGGCGAGCCGTGCCGAAGTGCCGTTCATGCTCGATGCGCGGCGCAATGGCGCATCTGTGCGCATCGCCGGCCGGATCGATCGGCTGGTTGTTGACGAGAGGGGGGTAATGGTGGTGGACTACAAGTCCGACTCGGCCGTCCCTTCAGGGCCGGATAACGTGCCGGAAAACTATCGCGCTCAACTCGGATTATATGCGTTGGTTGCAGGTCAGCTTTTCCCGGGACGTCAGATCCGAGCGGCCATTCTATGGACCTCTCTGGAATCGTTAATGAATTTGCCGCCGGGGCCTGTGTCTCCGGGGCTCATGGATTTCACCTTCGGGTGAGCCCGCTTGAACAGAGGCTGGACTCTGCCCAGCTTTCGGAGCAAACACACCACCGCTTTCAAACCGATAAGGCAAATCTGATGACCACACATGTTTCCGACGCCACCTTTGGCGAGGAAGTCCTTAACTCCAAGGAGCCCGTTCTCGTGGATTTCTGGGCTGAGTGGTGCGGGCCGTGCCGCGCGATCGCACCCGTGCTCGAGGAGCTTTCGGGCGAGCTGGCCGGCAAGGTCAAGATCGTCAAGCTCAATATTGATGAGAACCCCTCGACCACCGTCAAATATGGCGTGCGCTCCATCCCGACCATGATCCTGTTCAAGGACGGTGAAGCGGCCGATATGAAGATCGGTGCCGGCACCCCGAAGGCGGGCCTCAGCAAGTGGCTCGAAGGCCACGCCGCCTGATTCCATCGGGCTAATGGAATTTCAAACGCCGCCGGACATGCTCCGGCGGCGTTTTCGTTTGCCGGCGGCAAGGTGTGAAATGACGTTCGGCCTTGAATCTATCGGTATCGCGGTGGTGAACCAGGCATTCCCCCCGCGCAATCGCTTCCCGCGGGCTTGACCCGCGGGTCAGTGGCAGGGGGGCACAACGATACGGCGGGAGGTGGAGAGCGGCCCGCGGGTCAAGCCCGCGGGAAGCGGCGGAGATGGTGTTGGCTTGGGGGCTGCCTCAAGGCTGCGCTTCAATGACGAATGCCTAGCGCAGCGCCTGCCACAGCCCTTCCGGATCGTCGGTGGTGATCTGGTCGACCTCGAGCGCCAGCAATTGTTCGATCATCTTTAGCGAACCTTCGTCGACGGTGCGGATCGTATAGGCATCGATGCGGCGGCCGGCCGCGTGGAAGGCGGCGACGAGGTCGTAGCCATGGTCGAGCGCGAACAGCACCAGCTTTTGGCCGAGATAGATCATCTTCGCATCGGGAGAGGCGGCGAGGGCATTGGCGACGAAGCTGTCGAAATCCTGCGTCTGGGTGACCTTTGCGAGGCTGTCGCTGTCGCAGGGATCATAGCCGATCTGGAGGCGCGGCAGTTCGGCGGCGAGCGCGGCAACGGCAGTGGCGTCGCCGGCAGAAAGGATGAAATGCTGCTGGATCGGGGCGAGGGTCCGGGCGAAATTGCTTATGGTTGCCGGATCGAGCGCTTTCATGTCTTCCTTGAAATCGAGCTGGAGCAGCGCATCGGCATGGATGGTCGAGGCTTGGAGCTCGGCGACGAGGTCTTCGAGCAGCATGACCGGCTCATCGGTGGGGGAGCCGTCATTGGCGCGCAGGAACAGTTTTTGCAGCGCCGCAGCGCCGGTTTCGCGCGGCAGGCCGGTGCCGGTGGTCTCACCTTCGAGCCGCGGGCCATGCAGCACCACCATGCCGTGATCCTGATGCACCATCAGGTCGATCTCGATGCTGGCGCCGAGGCGCATGCCCTCGCGAATGCGCGCGCCGGTAAATACCGGATCGCTGAGGCGTCGGCGGGCGCGGTGCCATTTGAGCCAGGTGCGATGCTCGTTATGGTCGATGAAAATGGGATCAGGCATCGGCCAGCTCCGTAGCCCGCTCATGGGCCTGGGCCGAGCGGTAGATGACGTGGTTGTCGCGATAGGCGGTGACGGCGGCGGGATCGAGGTCGACCCTTGCCCCGCGCGCCCAGAGGCGCGGATCGCTCACCTGCGCCTTGAGGCGGCGGCCCCCCGCGAGTTCGAGATCGAGAATGCCATGCGTGCCATAATCGGTGACGCGGTGAACGCCCGCCATGCCTTCGCCCCGCGCCGGGGCGATTTTCAACGCCTCCGGCCGAATGGCGAGAATGGCCGGGCCATCGGCGACCGGCAGCTTCAGCGCCAGGCTGTCGCAGCGGAAACTGCCGTCGAACACGGCGCCATCGAGGAGGTTCATGCTGCCGATGAAGCCGGCGACGAAAGGCGTTGCCGGGGTGCGATAAACGGCATCGGGCCGGTCGATCTGCTCGGAGCGGCCATCGCGCATGACGACGACGCGGTCGGCCATGGCAAGGGCTTCGTCCTGCCCATGGGTCACGAACAGCGTGGTGATGCCGAGCCGCTGCTGGATGTCGCGCACCTCTTCGCGCAGGCGTTCGCGCAGATGCTGGTCGAGGCTGGCAAAGGGTTCGTCGAGCAGCAGGATCTTGGGCTGGAGGACGAGCGAGCGCGCCAGCGCCACGCGCTGCTGCTGGCCGCCCGAAAGCTGATGCGTCAGGCGGTTGCCATAGCCGGAAAGCCCGACCATGGCGAGCACGGCCTCGACCTTGTCCTTGATCTCGGCCGATGGCAGGCGCCGCAGCTTCAGGCCGAAGGCGATGTTCTTGAACACATTCATATGCGTCCACAGCGCGTGGCTCTGGAACACCATGCCGGTCGGGCGCTTTTCGGGCGGCAGATGCGTCACGTCCTCGCCGTCGATGGAAATGCTGCCGGTCGTCGGCTGCTCGAAGCCGCCCACCATGCGCAACAGCGTCGATTTGCCGGAGCCCGAGGGGCCGAGCAGGCATACGAGTTCGCCATCGGCGACTTCGAGCGAAAAGGTGTCGACGGCGGGCGTCGATCCGCCGAAGAGCTTTGAAACATCGGTGATCCTCAAAACGGACATGGCTGCTCCTAACCGCCGAATCCGCGGGCGAAGGCGTCGCCCCCGATCACCCGGCGGGCGAACATGAGGGCGATGAAGGACGGGACCCAGAGCAGCACCGACAGCACGGCGCCATACTGGATCACGATCTGATTGTTGATGAAGGAAATCATCAGCACCGGCATGGTGCGGATGGCCGGGGCGCCGATCAGCCAGGCGCCTTCGGTTTCATAGAAGGCGCCGACAAAGGTCAGCAGTACCGCGGCGGCAATGGTCGGCAGTGCCTGGGGCAAGGTGATCGACCAGAAGACGCGCAGGGGTCCCGCGCCGGCATCGCGCGCTGCCTCCTCCATGCGCCGGTCGACGGCCTGGAAGGCGGCCACCGGAATCCAGATCATGAACAAAAGCGTGCCGACGAGCTGGATCAGCACCACGCCCCAGAAGGTGCCGATGAGATTGAGCTGGAGGAAGATGGCGGCGATGGCGATGAGGAGGCCGAATTTCGGAAAGGCATGGCCGGCAAGGAAGGAGAAGAACAGCACGCTGCGGCCGGGGAAATCCATGCGCGCAAAGGCATAGGCCGCCGGCAGGCAGATGACGGCCGAAACGAGCGTCACGACGCTGGCGAGCTGAAGGCTGAGCCATAGCGCCGCCCACACATCGGCGCGCCCGAGCGTCTGGCTCCAGAAGCGGATGCCGAATTGCTGCGGAATGACCGCCGGATAGCGCCAGACATCGGTGAAGGCCCAGGTGGCGACGACGATCAGCGGGAAGATGATGACGAGCGACAGGATGACGGCAAAGAATAGCCCCACCCAGTCGATGCGCCGCGTGGCAATGGCGAGAGACGAAGCCAAGGTCAGGTCCTCTGGTTGCGCGCGACCGAGCGCACATAGAACAGGCCGAACAGGATGCAGAAGCAGAAGGTGATGACGGCCTGCGTCATGGCGGCTACCGGATCGTTCACGTCGCGGAATGTGCGCTGCATATAGGGCCCCAGCATTTCGGGCGAGGCCGGACCCAGCACATAGGGCAGGGTGAAGGACGAGAAGATGCCGAGGATGGAAAAGCTCAGCGCCACCAGGATGGAATTGCCGATGCGCGGCAAGACGATGTGCCAGAACACCTGCAGCCGCGCCGCGCCCACGTCACGGGCGGCCTCGATGGCGGGATTGCGAACGGCCCCGAGCCCGGCGAGCAGGATCAGCACGGTCAGGGGGATATTGTCCCAGACGAGGCCGATCACCGGCCCCCATGGGGTCAGGTACGGCGTCCTGATCTTGGGCAGGCCCACGGCGTTGAGCAGGATGTCGATCATGCCATTGGGGCCGAGCACGCGGATGAAGGCATAGCTCAGGATCACCGAGGGCACGAACATGGGAAAGATCGCGAGCCCCTGCACATAGGCCGGCAGCCTGCCGCTCGAAAAGCGCAGGTAAAGCGCGATGGGCAGGCAGATGACGAGCAGCAGCACCGCGCAGACGCCCGTGGTCCACAGCGTCACGCTCAGATTGTCGAGGCTGTAGCGATCCGAAAAGAAGAAGACATAGGACGACAGATCGAATCGATAGACATTGTCGGTATCGGGGCGCCACACCGTGCGCACGACGCCCGAAAGGATCGGCCAGATCACCAGCCAGCCGACGAGCACGACCGGCACAAGAACGAGCAGGAGGCCGATGGGCCTCCTGCTTTTCGCCATGTCGGTAAGCGGCCGCGCGGCGGCCGGTTCCGCAGTCACGCTCATGCGGCGTTGCGATCGACGTTCGGGGCGACGTTGCGGTACCAGCCGTCGCTGACGGCGGTATCCCATTCACCGCCCGGGAAGGTCGGGATGCTGGTCGGCACGATATCGGCGAAGCGCTGGCGCAGCTCTTCCGAGACATAGTCCCAGGACACGCCGGGGAAGCCGCCGAGTTCGGTGAGGATCGCGGTCTGGATTTCTTCGCTGAGGAGGAAATCGGCCAGCTTGAGAGCGGCATCGCGATTGGTGCCGTTCTCGATGACGATGGAGCGGCTGAAATCGCCGCACAGCGCCAGGTCCGAAAGCTGCACGAGGCCGGTATCTTCCGGCAGCACGCCCTGGGTGATGGCCTGCAGCACCTGGTCCGACCACACCGGAACCATGGTCACCACGCCCTGCGACAGGAGCTGGATGGACTGGGTGTTGCCCGAAGTATAGGCGCCGTTGTCGTAGAGCGAGGGGGCGATGTCCGCGAGAATGTCCCAGGCGCCGGCCAGGGTCTCGTTGGCATAGTCTTCGCTGTAATTGTCGACGGTGAACTTGGCCGGGTCGAGCCCGTTGGCCTGGTGGATGGCGCGGCGCACGAAATTGCCGCCGGCGCCGCCCTTGTCGGGACGGTTATAGGTGAACTGGCCGGGATTGGCCTTGATCCAGGCGACGAGCTCGTCCCAGGTCTTGGGCGCATCGGCGGCGGCGAGCTTGCTGCTGTCATAGGCGAGCAGAACCTGCGAGCCGCGATAGGGCAGGCTGTAATCGCTGTTGATGGCGAGCGGGTTGACCTTCGAATAGTTCGAAAGGCCGGCTTCCTTCATGTTGACATAGATGCCGGCGTCGATGCCGCCATTCGGCAGGCGCGGATCGCCGGTTTCGAAATAGTCGGCCTGCGGATCGGTATTGGTCTGCTTGGCGGCAATGGCGCGCTCGGCAATGGCGAGCTGGCCGGCGCCATCACCGGCGTCCACCATATTGATGGTGATGCCGGGATTGGCGGCTTCGAAAGCGGGCTTCACGGTATTGGCCCAGAAATCGAAGATGTTGGAATCCGAGCTGGTGTACCAGTCGATGACCCCTTCGGCGCCCACGACAATGCGGGGCAGCATCAAAGCGCCGGCGGCGGTGCCGGCTGCGAGCATGAATTCACGCCTTTTCATTCAAATTCTCCAGTTCGCCTTGGAACGCCGCCCCGGTTGCGGCGGTCCATGCGCGCACCCGGATCGGCAGTTTGCGTCCACCGAGCCGGACACTCGAAACGTCCCGGCGGTGAATCCACGAAGGCGAGCAGAACCATAGCTGTGTGACAGCGGTGTAACGCTTGCCGAGCCCGGCGCGGCGGGGCGAAGGGCCGATTTTCCTCTCTGTTGCAATAGTGTCGTGTTTCTGGATTACCCCGACCGGCCGGCTCCGTTGCACAGGTGTGCAAAAACAGGCGCAAAGTCAGGCCTTTCGACCATTGGGTGCATCTTGAAACATCATTTTTCCGACCGACTGACCCGCGCCGATGTGCATCGTCACATCAGTCATTTTTTTGATGTGCCTACGGGGACCAGCGCGATTCACATCGCCTTTTCCTACGATCCGCCCTTCAGCGAGGGGCAGCGCTATCACAATCAGATGAGTCTGTCGGTCGCCGATCCCGATGGTCCGCGCGGTGTCTATTATCTCCTGCGCGACTACGGCATCACCATCAGCGCCAATCAGGCGACGCCCGGTTTCCGCCCCGGCCCGCTGCCGGCCGGCCGCTGGACCATCGATGTCGACGTCTATCGCCTCCTGCCGCCGAACGATGTCACCTACACCATCGACGTCACGCTCGACGACACGCCGCTCGAAGGCGAACCCGTCCTCTATCCGCGCGCCGAGCGGAAAGCGCGTGGCCCGGGCTGGTATCGCGGCGATCTTCATGCCCATAGCGTCCACTCGGATGCACGTTGGGATATTCCCGATCTCGTCGCCTTCGCCAAAAGCCAGAAGCTCGATTTCGTCAGCCTCACCGACCACAATACCGTCTCCGGCATGGCGCAGATGGAAAGCCTCGGCACCGACGATCTGCTGACCATGGGCGGCATGGAGCTGACCACGTTCTACGGCCACGCTCTCACCCAGGGCACGCGCCAGTGGCATGAATGGCGCCTCGATACGCCCGACCGCTTCACCATGCCGCAGTTGGCGCAAAACGCGATGGATAGCGGCGCCTTCTTCATCATCGCCCATCCGATGAGCCCCGGCGATCCGGCCTGCTCGGGCTGCCATTGGGAATATCAGGACATGCGTCCCGGCAATGCCCCGGCGGTCGAGATCTGGAACCGCGAATGGGGGCATTACAATGAAGAGAACCTCCAGCTCTATTACGAATGGCTCAATGAGGGGCACCGTCTGGTCGCGACCGGCGGTACCGATCTCCACCGCCATCCGGGCGAGCAGACGCCGCGCTACGGCTTCAACGCCGTCTTCGCCAATGAGCTGACCGAACTGGCGATCCTCGCCGCGGTGAGGCGAGGTCACTCCTATATCACCGCCGGCCCCGAACTGCTGCTGACCGCCAGCACCGAAACCGGCGTTGAGGCCATGAGCGGCGACAGCTTCGGTCCCATGGATGCCGAGATAAGGGTGTCGTGGAAGGCGGCGCCCGAGGGCACGATGCTGCGCTTCATCGTCGATGGCGCAGTGCGCGAAGAACACGCCGTCGAGGCCGAAGGCGCGCAAAGCTGGACGCTCGCCAGGGACGAAGCCCATTGGTGCACAATCGAGCTGCGCGATGCCGAGAACGGCATGTGGGCGGTGTCCAACCCCATCTTCCTCGATGGCCGCAAAGGGGCAGGCGAGGTGCTGGCATGACCGCCCTGCCGGCCATTGCCGGCATCGGCTCGTCGATCCACGGGGTCAATGGCAATATCTCCGCGCTCGATGCCGTATTGGCGAAGCTCGTCGCCAGCGGCTGCACCCATGCCGAGCTGTCGCCCTCGCATATGTTCGTCACCCTTGGCGGCCGCGACAATGAGGCGCGCATCGCCCGGATCGCCGCAATCTGCGCGCGGCACGACCTCGCCTATACGCTCCACGCGCCCGTCGCGGTCAACTTCATGGAAGAGGTGCATGCCGAACTGCACCAGGCGGTGCTGCGCAGCGTGCTCTCCTTCGGCGCGCGGATCGGGGCCAGCCTCGCCGTCATCCATCCCGGCCGCGTCCATCCCCATGCCGACCGCGCCGCGCGCCAGCACCTGCTCGCCGTCGAGCGCGACCAGATGCTGCGCGCCGCCGACATGGCCGGCCGGCTGGGTCTCGCCATCGGCATGGAAAATCTCGCCCCCAACGGCGCCATGGGCTCCGGCAAGGCCTGGAGCTATGCCCTCGATCCGCGGGCGCTGGCCGAACAGATCGCGTCCATCGATCATCCCGCCGTCTGCGGCACGCTCGATTTCGGCCATGGCTGGGTGTCGGCTTCCATGCTCGGCTTCGACTATGCCGACGCCGTCCGGAGCTTCGCGCCCTTTGTCGGGCATCTCCACATCACCGACAATTTCGGCGTGCCGGCCACCTATGACCAGGTCGATGGGCTCGAAATCGTCGCCTATGGCATGGGCGACCTGCACCTGCCCATCGGCTGGGGCTCCGTGCCCTATGAAACGATCCTGCCCGGCCTGCCCATCCGCCCCGGATCGCGCGCCACCATCGAGCTCAAACCGCATTTCAGCGACGAACTCGCCAATTCGGTTACGGCAACGGAGGGCCTTTTCGGCCTGTAGCGATCCTGCGCGGCCACTGCGCTTGAGAGGCACAATGCCGGGGTGGGGTTCCGTATCCTCCACGAATACCGAGTCCGTTGAAACTACGGAACCCCCACCCCGATCCCTCCCCTCAATGGGAAGGGAGGCGAAGGTTGCAGGTTTAGCGGTATCCAAAATCCCTTGAGGTAGAGGGGAGCGAAAGAGGCTAGCCCGGTTCTTCTTCGTTCTTGCTCGGCTCTTCCGTGCTGGTCGCAAGGGCGGCGTCGCTGCGTTCTAGGTTGGTCTTGACGCGGCCGATGATGTTGGCGGCCTTGAGCATGAGGGCCATGTTGATATCGTCCTCGCTCATGGTTTCCTGCGTGTCGGCCCAGACGGGAATCGAGAGCTCATGCGTCGATTCGGTGCCGTCGCGCTCCTCGCTGAGCACGGCGCGCACGCGTCCCGTCATCCGATTGAGGAGGCGCGGATGGGCCGCCTTTTCGGTGACGGAAATATCGATGAGGTTGTAAGTCATAGTCATGGCCCCGACAGGAGCCCCCACATGGCGTCAATACGCCCGTGGACCTTCCCCAAATATTAACCCTGGGGCCGGCCGCACGGTGGCGCACAATTTGTGACAATTTTGTCGCTTCGGGGGCAGGCGTCAGACTTTGACGGCGTATTCCACCCGTCCGGCATCGCCGAAAACGCGCAGATACCGCGCGATCTCCTCGGGCGTGCCGGTGGCCTTGGCGGGATTGTCCGAAAGCTTGACCGCCGGACGGCCATTGGCCTCGTTCACCTTGATGACGATGGAAATGGGATCGAGCCCCGGATTGTGGTCGGGGGCGCAGCCTTCGAAATCATTGGTGAGATTGGTGCCCCAGCCGAAGGCCATGCGCACCTTGCCGTCGAAATGCAGATAGGCTTCCTCGATCATGTCGACATCGAGCCCGTCGGAGAAGATCAGGAGCTTGTCGCGCGGATCGCGGCCGCGTTCCTTCCACCAGGCGATGATCTTTTCGCCGCCCTCGATGGCCGGGGCGCTGTCGGGGCGAAAGCCGGTCCAGTCGGCGACCCAGTCGGGGGCATGGCGGAGGAAAGAATCGGTGCCGAAGGCATCGGGCAGGACGATCAAGAGATTGCCGCCATAATAGCTCTTCCAATCCTGCAGCACCTGATAGGGCGCCTGAACCAGCGCCTCGTCGGTCTGGGCGAGGGCGCCGAGGACCATGGGCAGTTCATGGGCATTGGTGCCAAGCGCTTCGAGGTCGTTATCCATGGCGAGCAGCACATTGGAGGTGCCGGTGAAATTGTCGCCGATGCCTTCCTTCAGCGCCTCGACGCACCAACGCTGCCAGAGGAAGGAATGGCGCCGGCGGGTGCCGAAATCGGAAATCCTGAGATCGGGCAGCTTTTGCAGCCTTTCAACCTTTTCCCACATCTTGGCCTTGGCCCGGGCATAAAGCACGTCGAGGGTAAAGGGGCCGTAGCGCTTCATCGCCGCGCGGCTGCGCAGTTCGTTGATGATGGCGAGGGCGGGGATTTCCCACATCGAGGTTTCGAGCCAGGTGCCGGCAAATTCGAGCACGAACTGCCCGTCGCGCTGTTCGAGGTGGTATTCGGGGAGGCGAAAATCCTCGAGCCATTTGAGGAAGGCCGGCTCGAAAATCTGCTTGGAGCCGTAGAAGCTGTTGCCGGCCAGCCAGATCATCTCCTTTTTCGAGAAGCGCAAGGTGCGCACGTGATCGAGCTGGGCGCGCAATTCGGCGATATCGATCTCTTCGGCGAGACGCACGGACCTGGTGCGGTTGATGAGTGAGAAGCTGACATCGAGCTTGGGATAGAGGCCCCAGATCATCTGCAACATCAGAAGCTTGTAGAAATCCGTATCAAGCAGGCTCCTGACGATCGGATCGAGCTTCCAGGCGTGATTATAGACCCGCCGCGCAATATCTGTGTATGTCGCCATGCTATCCCCACTTCGGGCACGGTTTGTAACGCGGCGCGCCGGCTTATGAAAGAGCGGGGGTGGCGGCGAACTGGAAGGCCTCGAAACGATGGAGGGCCTCGTCGATGGCGATGCGCTCCGCCTGGGACACATCGGCGACCCAGGTCCAGTTCTGCACCAGGAGCGTGCGGGCGGCGCGATCGGCCTTGAGATCGATGGCGGCGACGATGCGGTCGCCGACCAGGACCGGCAAAGCGAAATAGCCGAGTTTGCGTTTGGCCTGAGGCAGATAGGCCTCGAACAGATGATCGTAGCCGAAAAAGGCGCTGAGGCGCTTGCGCTGGATGATGAGGGGATCGAAGGGCGACAGGATGTGGACGAGGCCCGGCGGCGTATCGGGGACCGTCTCCAGCGCCTCGGGCGTGATCCAGTGCTGCGCCTGCGGCATATTTTCCAGATGCACCGGCACGAGCTGCTTGCGCTTCACCCGCGCCTCGATCAGCTCTCGCACCGGCTTCTTGCTCGGCGCATCGAGATAGCAGATCGAATCGAGGCTCACGAGCCCCTGGGCGCGTAGAGCCCGATCGAGGAGATAGGCGATGCGCTGGCGCTCCGTTGCCGGACGCGGGCGCTTGTCCCAGCCGAAATGCCGCTCGATGAGATCATAGGTCTTCAGCATGCCCTCGCGGGCGCTGATGGTGACGGTGCCGCCGTAAAAGGCCAGTTGCAAAGCGCGTTTCGACGGCTTGCGGCTGGCCCAGGGGTGGTGCTTTTCGACCAGCACGTCATCGTCGATATCGCGGATGGAGAGCGGCCCTTCGCGGCGGACGCGGGCTATGGCCTTTTTCAGCTCCGCCGGCGTCACCATGCCGAACCAGGCGCTCGGCGCCTCGCGATAGCGCTTCATGGCATCGAGGAAAAAACCGATATCGCGCGTCGGCACGTAGGCGAGCGCATGGGTCCAGTATTCGAACACGGATTTGTCGCGGCTCTGCGCTTCGACCAGATGCTCGCGCCGATAGGCGGGAATGCGCGAATACAGGATGTGGTGGTGGCTGCGCTCGATGACATTGATGGTGTCGATCTGCACATAGCCCAGATGCTCGACCGCCAGCCGCGTCGCCTCGGCCTCGGCGCCGAAGGGCTCGGCACTATCGAGCCGCTGGGCATGAAGCCAGAGGTGACGGGCCGCGGCGGTGGTGAGGGGGATGGAGCTGGGGGGCTTGGCCATGGCTGCTGCGATTCTTTTGCCCCGAGCTTAGGGGCAATCGCGAGGGTGTGGCAAACTTGGGTGTGGGAGTCAGAGGCGCTTCCTGGCGAAGGCGCGGCCTGAGGCCGACTTCAGATATTTCTCGAAAGCATAGGCCTGCGCCACATCGTCGAAGGCGAGATAGGTCTTGATGCGCCAGGGAACGAATTTCGCAGTATGCGTCACCGCGCCGGCATTATGCTTTTCGAGGCGTGCCTTGAGATCGCCTGTCGTGCCGACATAGTGGCGCTCAGGATCGGCAACGCTGCGAAGGATGTAAACATATTGCATGCCTCAGAATTATCCGGGCACGGCGGAGATTCAATGGGTCTATGAGGCTAGGGGTGCGAAGAATGCTGAGACATGTCCGTCTACGTTGCTAACGCAACTTCGACGCGACAGCCTTCGCCTGATAATTCCGCACATATCGTCGGCGCCCTGACGGGCTTGTCGAGCCGTAGCTGCGGAGCAGCGAAGGCTGGTGGAGCCAAGCGGGATCGAACCGCTGACCTCTTGCATGCCATGCAAGCGCTCTCCCAGCTGAGCTATGGCCCCATTCCGTGGGTTTCGGCGAGCTTGCCCGTCCGAAGCGAGGCGGAACCTATTGGATGATTCCGGCTTGCGCAAGTGCCTATTTGACACTTTTTTCTCCCGCCGGCCCAAATCGCGGACCGGCGGAAAAATCGTTTGAAATCAACGGTCGTCGTCGCTGCCGACGTCGAAACCGAGTTCGTCGTCTTCGTCGTCTTCCTCTTCGAGGAACACGTCTTCCTCATCGCCCAGGTCTTCCTCGACCTCGACATCCTCGACATCGGGAATATCCTCTTCGCCGGATTCCTCGGCGTCGGCATCTTCGAGAGACACCATTTCGGGCGCCGATGCGTCCTCGGTATCCTCTTCTTCTTCCTGCTCTTCCTCCTCGACCTTACGGGCCGCAATCGAGGAGGCCTTGCCGGCCAGCAATTGCTCGAAGAAGGAGCGAGGATACGACTTGCCGGTATAGGGCGAGACGATCGGATCCATATTCAGGTCGTAGAACTTCTTGCCCGTATCGGGATCAGTCCGTTTGGTGCCACGTTCGGAACTGGCCATACTGGTTCCTCGTCGAAAAAAGCTGCAGGCGCCATGCCCGCTCGGGTTCGTCCGGTTAGGGGGAAACATTTCCCCTGTCAAACCCAAAATGCAAGGCATTTGGCGGCCCGCCGCCGCACCCGTCCGGGGCCGGCGGAAACCACAAAGTGCCGGATAAGCCGGCTCGGGGCTTTCACCGTGGCAAACTATGGTGCAAACAGCGGGGAGCGCCGGAAGCAGGAGACCGCCATGATCATCGCCGTCGATGGACCCGCAGCCTCAGGCAAGGGCACGCTGGCGGCGGGGCTGGCCCGGCATTATCGCTTGCCGCATCTCGATACGGGCCTGCTCTATCGCGCCGTGGGGCTCGCGGTCGACGCGTATGAAGACAGCCCCGAATTCGTCGCCCGCGCCATCGCGGCGGCGCGCTCTCTCGACAAGAGCCATCTCGTGGTTGAAAAGCTCGTGAGCGGCCGCGCCGGCACGCTGGCCTCGAAAGTGGCGGTGATCGCCGAGGTGCGCCAGGCGCTTTACGATTATCAGCGCGATTTCGCCCTGCAGCCGGGCGGCGCCGTGCTCGACGGACGCGATATCGGCACAAGGATCTGCCCCGAGGCCGAGGTGAAGCTGTTCATCGTCGCCGATAGCAAGGCGCGCATGGAGCGGCGCGCCCGCCAGCTCGAATTGCGCGGGCTCGAGGTTGACCGCTACGCCCTCTATCACCAGATAGAAGAGCGGGACGCCCGAGACATGGCCAATCCCAATGGCGGCTTCTACAAAGCGGACGACGCGCACTTGCTCGATACGACGCAACTCGATATAGAAGCCGCATTACGCGCAGCCATCGCGATCGTCGAGGTGACCATGGCGGCCAAGGCAGAGCATACGTCCGAATAGACGGCTCTAATTCACTCCTTGGGCCCTGCTCCACCGACGCTCACCAAAAGCGCTGGCACGCGTTCATTTCTTTCATCGCCGTCAAGACCGAGGCCCGTGCGCCGGATTCTGGCATTTCGCCAGGAAGCGGGCTCCGTGTTTCCGACGATGTTCACCCCCAACCACCGGCGCATCTGGAGAGAAATTTGGCACAGCAAACTGTGACGAAAGAAGACTTTGAATCCCTGTTGATGGACAGCTTCGTCGACAACGAGCCCTTGGAGGGCACCGTCGTCAAGGGCACCGTGGTCGCCATCGAAAAGGACCTCGCCATCATCGATGTCGGTCTCAAGACCGAAGGGCGCATCGCGCTCAAGGAATTCGGCCAGGCCGGCCGTGACGGCACCATCCAGGTCGGCTCGACCGTCGAGGTCTATGTCGACCGCGTCGAGAACGCCGCCGGCGAGGCCGTGCTCAGCCGTGAAAAGGCCCGCCGCGAAGAGAGCTGGGTCAAGCTCGAAGAGCTTTACAACAAGAACGAGCGCGTTGAAGGCATCATCTTCAACCAGGTCAAGGGCGGCTTCACCGTCGACCTCGAAGGCGCCATCGCCTTCCTGCCGCGTTCGCAGGTCGATATCCGCCCGATCCGCGATATCGCGCCGCTTATGAATGTTCCGCAGCCCTTCCAGATCCTGAAGATGGACAAGCGCCGCGGCAATATCGTCGTGTCGCGTCGCGCCATCCTCGAGGAATCGCGCGCCGAACAGCGTTCGGAAATCGTCCAGCAGCTCGAAGAAGGCCAGGTCGTGGACGGCGTGGTCAAGAACATCACCGATTACGGCGCGTTCGTCGACCTCGGCGGCATCGATGGCCTGCTGCACGTCACCGATATCGCCTGGCGCCGCGTCAACCATCCGTCGGAAGTGCTCTCGATCGGCGAGACCATCAAGGTCCAGATCGTGCGCATCAACCACGAGTCGCACCGCATCAGCCTCGGCATGAAGCAGCTGCAGGCCGATCCGTGGGATGGCATCGAGGCGAAGTATCCGATCGGCGCCAAGTTCACCGGCCGCGTCACCAACATCACCGATTATGGTGCGTTCGTGGAGCTGGAACCCGGTATCGAAGGCCTGATCCACGTCTCGGAAATGAGCTGGACCAAGAAGAACGTCCATCCCGGCAAGATCGTCTCGACCAGCCAGGAAGTCGACGTCGTGGTGCTCGAAGTCGATCCCGACAAGCGCCGCATCTCGCTCGGCCTCAAGCAGACCCTGCAGAACCCGTGGGAAGCCTTCGCCGAGAAGTTCCCGGTGGGTGCCGTCATCGAAGGCGAAGTCAAGAACAAGACCGAATTCGGCCTGTTCATCGGCCTCGAAGGCGATGTGGACGGCATGGTGCACCTGTCCGACCTCGACTGGCAGAAGTCGGGTGAAGTGGCGCTCGAAGACTACAACCGCGGCGATATCGTCTCGGCCAAGGTTCTCGACGTCGATGTCGAGAAGGAACGCATTTCGCTCGGCATCAAGCAGCTCGCCACCGGCGAAGTTGCCGACAATGCCGGCAGCGAAGGCGGGATCAAGAAGGGCTCGGTCGTGACCGGCACCGTCACCGAAGTCAACGATGGGGGCATTGAAGTCCGCATCGCCGACAGCGAGATGACCGCCTTCATCCGCCGCGCCGATCTCAGCCGTGACCGCAACGACCAGCGCCCCGAGCGTTTCTCGAAGGGCGAAAAGGTCGACGCACGCGTCACCCAGTACGACCGCAAGACCCAGCGCATCCAGCTCTCCATCAAGGCGCTCGAAATCGCCGAGGAGAAGGAAGCCGTGGCCAATTACGGTTCGTCGGATTCGGGCGCTTCGCTCGGCGACATCCTGGGCGCTGCCCTCAAGGACCGCGACACCAAGTAATCGGTGCCGCAACGCATCTGTGGCCCGCGCTTTCGAGCGCGGGCCTTTTTGTTTGGCGAGGACGAATTGCAAACCCCTTCCGGCTGGCGGCTGATGATTTCGGACGATCTCGACAGCGTCGAGGCCATCGCGGCCGAAGTGCATCCGGGGTTCCCGGAGGACCGGGCCGTGTTTGCCGAAAGGCAGCGGCTTTATCCCGAGGGCACGCATCTGCTGGAGGTCGATGGGAAGGCCGCGGGTTATCTCCTCAGCCATCCCTGGCGGTGGGGCAGCCTGCCGGCGCTCAACACGCTGCTTGGCGGCATTCCGGGCGATGCCGACACCTTCTATCTGCATGACCTCGCCCTCCTGCCCCGCGCTCGCGGCACCGGAGCGGCCGGGATGATCGTGGCGAAGATCATCGAACATGCAAGGCAAGCGGGCTTTGAGACAATGAGCCTCGTTGCCGTCAACGGATCGATGCCCTTCTGGCGAAGGCACGGCTTTGTTGTCGACCCAGCCCCCGCCCTTGCCGAGAAGCTAGCGAGTTATGAGGCTTCGGCGCGCTATATGGTCAGGTCCCTTGTGTAACTACAAATTTGTAGTTACACATTCGACGTGCGAGGGGACGACCACAAAATCCGGCTGAACAAGGGTGGAGAAATGGCGAAGAAGTCATCCGCTTCATCTCGGCAAGAAAAGCCGACCTCCCAAAGCGACGCCGATGCGACACAACCCATATGGGTTAGAACCAGCATCGATATCCTCAATCCGCCGCCTCTGACCGAAGAACAGATCGAGCGCCTCAAGGCGCTAGAGGCAATTCGTGACGAAGATATCGACTTCTCCGATATTCCGCGACTCGACGAGAGATTCTGGAAGAACGGGGTGCGCAATCCGTTCTACCAGAAAGCGCTCAAGGAGCAGCTGACCATCCGGCTCGATGCCGACATTCTCGACTGGTTCAAGCGCCACGCGGAAAACGGCAAAGGCTGGCAGACCGATATCAACAAGGCGCTGCGCGTCTATATCGAGGCGCAGGAGAAAAAGGCGGGCTGAACCCGTCTTGCAAATGCCACCCTCCACCGGTTAGCTGAGGCGAGACATTTGCGAGGCCGGACGTGACCGATCTGCCCCCATCTCCATCCGCCGATGCGCATGGCGCCATTGCCGCGGAGACCTATCGCCGTTCGCGCGGGCTGTGGCGGATCATCGCCTTCATCGCGCTGGCCGCCCTGGTGCTGGCGCTGATCGGGCGCTTTGCCTTGAGCCAGCAGCCAATAGGCGAGCGGATCGCGCGGCTGGTCATCGACGGCACCATCACCACCGATCCCATGCGGTTGCGGACCATTGAAAAGCTCGGCGAGGATGACAGCGTCAAGGCGGTGATCGTCGCCATCAATTCGCCGGGCGGCAGCACAGCCGGGGGCGAGGAGCTTTACGAGGCGCTGTCGCGGCTGCGCGAGCAGAAGCCGGTCGTCTCGGTGATCCATGAGCTTGGCGCTTCGGCCGCCTATATGACCGCCATCGCCACCGACCGCATCTTCGCACGGCGGCTGTCGATCGTCGGCTCCATTGGCGTGCTCTATCAGCATGTCAATGCCGGCAAGCTGATGGACACGATCGGGGTCGATCTCGACAAGATCGCCTCGGGACCGCTCAAGGCCGAGCCGGATTTCGACGAGCCGCTGGAAGGGGCGCCACGCGCTTCGCTGCAGGCGCTGGTCGATGACAGTTTCCAATGGTTCGTCGACATCGTCGCCGAGCGGCGCGGACTTGAGCGGCCGGCCGCGCTGACCCTTGCCGACGGGCGGATCGTGACCGGCCGGGTCGGCGTCGAATCGGGCCTGATCGACGCGCTCGGGGGCGAGGTTGAGGCGCAATCATGGCTGGAAACCGAGCGCGATGTGCCGCAAGACCTCGATATCGTCACCGCCTATCCGGAACCCGATGAAGGTTTTGGCTGGATTACCAATTATTTGGGTGGAGAAGCGCGGGCCGCGCTCGGCCTGCCGCGCACCGGCCCCATCGCGCTTGACGGGCTGGTTTCGCTTTGGCAGGTTGGCTTGACCTCGCAAAAGTGAGGTGGAGCGGCGACAAGACCGGAGCGCAAGATGATTAAATCGGAACTCGTGGAAAAGCTTGCGGCTGAAAATCCGCATCTGTTCCAGCGTGACATCGAGAATATCGTCAATGCCATTCTCGACGAGATCGGTGACGCCATGGCGCGCGGCGACCGGGTGGAATTGCGCGGCTTCGGTGCGTTCTCGGTGAAGAACCGGCCGGCCCGTGTCGGCCGCAATCCACGCACGGGCGAGCAGGTCGATGTCGGCGAGAAGTATGTGCCCCAGTTCAAGGCGGGCAAGGAAATCCGCGAGCGGCTGAACCGCACGTAGCATTTCTGCCCTTTGAGGCGACCGAATACATGATCAGGCGAATTGCGGGTTGGGTTGTCCTGGTGCCCCTATGCGGGCTCCTGATCGTTTTCGCGCTCGCCAACCGCCAATTGGTGGTGCTCAATTTCAATCCCTTCGCCCCGGTCAACCAATTGGCGGCGCCCGGTTTCGGCGTGCCGCTGTTTCTCGTGATCTATGTGGTGCTGCTGATCGGCGTCATGCTGGGCGGCGTCGCCACCTGGCTCGCCCAGGGCCAGCACCGGCAGCGCGAGCGCCATTGGCGGCGCGAGGCACAGGCGCTCGGGGCCGAACTCGAAACGCTGCGCAAGACGCAGCGTCCGCCTTCCGGCGGCCCCCTCGCCGAAGTCGACGACGTGCTGGAACTGCGCTGATGCGTATTTCAGCCCCTTACCATTCCAACATCCTCTAGCCGAACAGCCACATGGCCGACCCCGTCATCGTCAAAATCTGCGGCATCAAAACCCAGGATATCCTCGAGACGGCGATCACCGCCGGCGCCGACATGGTCGGCTTCGTGCATTTCGCCCGCTCGCCCCGCCACGCCAGCATCGAGGAGATCGGAGACCTGATCTCGCAGGCGCGCGGCCGCGTCGAAACCTGCGTGCTGCTGGTCAATCCCGACAATAGCTGCGTTGCCGAAGTGGCCGCGCTCGGGCCGGACTGGATACAGCTCCATGGCCCGGAAACGCCGCATCGCGTCGAAGCCATCCGCGCCGAAGCCGGGGTCGAAATCATCAAGGCGCTGCCGATCGGCTCGGCCGAGGACGTGGCGCAAGTCGCGGCCTTTGCCGAGATCGCCGACCGCATATTGCTCGATGCCAAGCCGCCCAAGGGCGCCGACCGGCCGGGGGGGCTGGGCGAGACTTTCGACTGGTCCCTGCTCAAGGCGCTTGACCCTGAACTCGGCTTCATGCTTTCGGGTGGGCTGACCCCCGATATGGTGGCCGAAGCGATCCGCGCGGTGCGCCCCATGGGGGTGGATGTGTCGTCGGGCGTCGAAAGCGCGCCGGGCGTCAAGGACAAGCGACTGATCGAAGCGTTCATCCGTAACGCGCGGTCCGCACAAGGTTAGGACCTGAACGATGGACGGCATCAATTCCCTGCGCAACGGCCCGGACGAGCACGGCCGTTTCGGGCTCTATGGCGGCCGCTTCGTTGCCGAAACGCTGATGCCGCTGATCCTCGACCTCGAAGCCGCCTATCGCCAAGCCAAGGCCGACCCGGAGTTCAAGGCCGAGATCGATAGCCTTGCGACCCATTATACCGGCCGGCCGAGCCCGCTCTATTTCGCCGAGCGCATCACCGAGCATCTCGGCGGCGCCAAGGTGTGGTTCAAGCGCGAGGAGCTCAACCACACCGGCTCGCACAAGATCAACAACTGCCTCGGCCAGATTCTGCTCGCCAAGCGCATGGGCAAGACCCGCATCATCGCCGAGACCGGCGCCGGCCAGCATGGCGTGGCGACGGCGACGGTCTGCGCCAAGTTCGACCTGCCCTGCACCATCTTCATGGGCGCGACCGATGTGGAGCGGCAAAAGCCGAACGTGCTCCGGATGAAGATGCTGGGCGCCGAAGTGCGTCCGGTCACCGCGGGCGCCGGCACGCTCAAGGACGCCATGAACGAGGCGCTGCGCGACTGGGTGACCAATGTCGACAGCACCTATTACCTGATCGGCACGGCGGCGGGTCCGCACCCCTATCCCGAAATGGTGCGCGACTTCCAATCGGTGATCGGCACCGAGCTCAAGCAGCAGTTCCAGGCGCTCGAAGGCAAGCTGCCCGAGGCCGTCGTCGCCTGTGTCGGCGGCGGCTCCAATGCCATCGGCACCTTCCATGCCTTTCTCGACGACAAGGACGTGGCGCTTTACGGCGCCGAAGCCGGCGGACACGGTATCGACGTCGAGAACGGCCACGCCGCCTCGATGACCGGCGGCCGCCCCGGCGTACTCCATGGCAACCGTACCTATCTGTTGCAGGACAGCGACGGACAGATCCTCGAAGGCCATTCGATTTCGGCCGGGCTCGATTATCCCGGCGTCGGGCCGGAACACTCGTATCTCCACGACACCAAGCGCGTCACCTATGCGCCCATCACCGATGCCGAAGCGCTCGAAGCCTTTCAACTCTGCACCAGACTCGAAGGCATCATTCCGGCGCTGGAATCGGCGCATGGGCTGGCTCAGGCGATGAAGATCGCCCCCACAATGGGCAAGGACCAGTCGGTGGTGCTGTGCCTGTCCGGGCGCGGCGACAAAGACGTGGAAAGCGTCGGCACCTATCTGGGATTGTTGAAATAATGGCCACCCGCATCGACCGCCGCTTCGCCGAACTCAAGGCGGCCAATCGCCCTGCCCTCGTCGCCTATGTCATGGGGGGCGATCCGGACCTTGCCACCGGCCAGGCCATTCTCAACGCGTTGCCGCAGGCGGGCGCCGACATCATCGAACTCGGCCTGCCCTTTTCCGACCCGATGGCCGATGGCGTCGCCATCCAGCTGGGCGGCCAGCGCGCGCTCGCAGCCGGCCAGACGCTGCGCGGCGTTCTCGGCATGGTGGAGGAATTCCGCCGCAAGGATGAGACCACGCCGATCGTGTTGATGGGCTATTACAACCCCATCTATATCTATGGCGTCGATGCCTTTCTCGCCGCCGCCAGGGAAGCGGGCGTCGATGGCCTCATCATCGTCGACCTGCCGGCGGAAGAAGATGCGGAACTGTGCATCCCGGCGCTGGAAGCGGGGATCAATTTCATCCGCCTCGCGACCCCGACCACCAATGACAAGCGCCTGCCGACCGTGCTCCGGAACACATCGGGCTTCGTCTATTACGTCTCGATGACCGGCATTACCGGCGCCGCCATCAAGTCGCGCGCCGCCGTGGGCGAAGCGGTGGAGCGGATCAAGGCGCATACCGACCTGCCGGTCGTGGTCGGCTTCGGCATCAAGACCGCCGAGGACGCCGCCGAGATCGGCCGGCATGCCGATGGCATCGCCGTCGGCACCGTGCTGGTCGATGCGGTCAGGACATCGCTTGTCGACGGCAAGGCGACGGACAGGACCGTCGCTGCCGTCAGCGAACTCGTCGCGGATCTTGCCGGCGGGCTCAGGCGGGCACGGGCCTAGAAACCCTGTCCGCACAGGAAAGCCCGTCCGCGGTTTTGCCTTGCGGGCGCCGGGCTGATAAGATTTGCCACAATCACACAATAGGTCCTGGCCCAAGTCAGAACCCCAAGGGTTGCGCATATGAACTGGATCGATAATTTCGTCCGCCCCAAAATCCGCTCCTTCCTCAATACCAAGCGGGACACGCCGGAAAATCTCTGGGTCAAGGACCCGGATTCGGGCGAGATGGTGTTCTATCGCGATCTCGAAGCCAATCAGTGGGTGGTGCCCAATTCGGGCTACCACATGAAGATCAAGCCGGCTGACCGCCTTGCGACCTTCTTCGATGGCGGCGTCTATGATGTGGTGCCGCTGCCGGGCGTGGCGCAGGACCCGCTCAAATTCCGCGCCCAGAAGCGCTATGTCGACCAGCTCAAGGAAGCGCGGGTCAAGACCGGCGAGGACGATGCGGTGCTGGTGGCGACCGGCAAGCTCTATCAGCGCGACGTCACCGTCGCCGTCCAGGATTTCGACTTCATGGCCGGCTCGCTTGGCATGGCTGCCGGCCAGGGCATCATCACCGGGCTCGAAACCGCCGCCAACCGCAAGACGCCTTTCGTGCTCTTCGTCGCCTCGGGGGGTGCCCGCATGCAGGAAGGCATATTGTCCTTGATGCAGATGCCGCGCACCACCGTCGCCGTGCTGCGCCTGCGCGAAGCGGGCCTGCCCTTCTTCGTGGTCTTCACCAATCCGACCACCGGCGGCGTCACCGCCTCCTATGCCATGCTGGGGGATGTCCATCTCGCCGAGCCCGGCGCGCTGATCTGCTTCGCGGGCCCCCGCGTCATCGAGCAGACCATCCGCGAAAAGCTGCCCAAGGGCTTCCAGCGCTCGGAATATCTCTATGAGCACGGCATGGTCGACATGGTGGTGCACCGGCACAATCTGCGTTCGACCATCGGTTCGCTCGCCGGCATCCTGATGCGCGCGGAGCCGGTGGACGAGTTGACCACGACCGCCCCGGCGCGGGTGAGCATGCGCGAAGCGGCCGTCGCAGCGGAGGGCGACGACGACCTCGCAACGCCGCCGCCGGAAGCCGCCCACGCGGAATAGGGTTGGAAGCGGCGGATCGCGCGTCCTCCCCTGAATCATTGTTCTCACTGAATCGTCACCCTCGGGCTCGAACCCGAGGGTTCTTTTTTATGGGCCGATCAAATGTAACGCCCTCGGGCCAAGCCCGAGGAGGTGGGAATGCCGGGCTTTTGCCGAAGCCATGTCGACATTCGCCCGAATGACACGTTGCGGGCGTACACCTCAGGCTGCCGCCTTCCGGCTTCTTCTTCCTTCCGCTGCAACCATATCTGTCGCATTTCGTTGTTGCGAATGATTTGCAATTGCATTAGCGTCATATGCGATCTTCCGGGAAGGACGAAATGGACAGGCGAGTATTCACAGGTTTGGTCTTGGCGGCGGCGCTGGGCGTCGTGCCGGCGGTTGGGCAGGAGCGGCTGAAGGTCGCGACGACGTTCACCATCATCGCCGATATGGCGCGCAATGTTGCCGGCGATGCCGCCGAAGTGGTGTCGATCACCAAGCCCGGCGCCGAAATCCATAATTACCAGCCGACCCCCGGCGATCTCATCGGCACGCAGGATGCCGATCTGATCCTGTGGAACGGGCTCAATCTCGAACAATGGTTCGAGCAGTTCCTCGCCAATCTCGGCGATGTGCCGAGCGTGGTGGTGAGCGAAGGCATCACCCCCATCGGCATTGGGGACGGGCCTTATGAGGGCAAGCCCAATCCCCATGCCTGGATGTCGCCGACCGACGCGCTGGTCTATGTCGAGAATATCCGCAAGGCCTTCGTGGCGCAGGACCCGGCCAATGCCGACACCTATAATGCCAATGCCGCCGCCTATAGCGCACAGATAGAGGCCACGGTCGCCCCGATCCGGGCAGCGATAGAGGCCATTCCCGAAGAGCGGCGCTGGCTGGTGTCGAGCGAGGGCGCCTTCAGCTATCTGGCGCGCGATTTCGGCCTCAAGGAATTGTATCTGTGGCCCATCAATGCCGACCAGCAGGGCACGCCCCAGCAGGTGCGGCGCGTGATCGACGCGGTGAGGGCCAATAATATTCCCGCCGTGTTTTCGGAGAGCACGATTTCATCCAAGCCCGCCGAGCAGGTGGCGCGCGAGACCGGCGCCGCTTATGGCGGGGTGCTTTACGTCGATTCCCTTTCGGAAGCCAACGGGCCGGTGCCGACCTATCTCGACCTGCTTTCGGTCACCACCAGCACCATCGTCAATGGATTGAGCCAATGAAGGAGAGCGATGCCGGCCTTGCCGTCAAGGACATTACCGTCGCCTATCGCAACGGGCATACCGCGCTGCGCCATGCCAGCTTCGCCATTCCGCGCGGCACCATCACCGCCCTGGTGGGCGTGAACGGATCGGGCAAGTCCACCCTGTTCAAGGCCATTATGGGCTTCGTGCCGCTGGCCGAAGGCGCGGTGGAAATCCTCGGCCTGCCGGGGCGGCAGGCGCTGAAGCGCAATCTCGTCGCCTATGTGCCGCAATCGGAAGACGTGGACTGGAATTTTCCGGTGCTGGTCGAGGACGTGGTGATGATGGGCCGGTTCGGCCATATGAACATGCTGCGCATTCCCCGCCCCGTCGACCGGGACATGGTGACGGCGGCGCTGGAGCGCGTCGGCATGGCCGACTTCCGCCATCGGCAGATCGGCGAATTGTCGGGCGGGCAGAAAAAGCGCGTCTTCCTCGCCCGGGCGCTGGCCCAGGAAGGGCAGGTGATCCTGCTTGACGAGCCGTTTACCGGCGTCGACGTCAAGACCGAGGACGCCATCATCGCGCTGCTGACGGCGCTGCGCGACGAGGGCAAGGTGATGCTGGTTTCCACCCATAATCTCGGCAGCGTGCCGGAATTCTGCGACCGCACCGTCCTCGTCAAGGGCACTGTGCTGGCCCATGGGCTGACCCGCGACGTCTTCACCCGCGAAAACCTGGAACTGACCTTTGGCGGGGCGCTCCGGCACTTCGTCCTCGCCGGATCGGGCCTTCATGACGACGACGATCCGCGCCAGGTTTCGGTGCTGACCGACGATGAGCGGCCGCTGGTGATGTATGGCGAGGCCGGCCAGATGAAGCATCAGCAATCGGGGCCGAGCGAGCCATGATCGAGACGCTGCTGCTGCCCTTCAACTACGGCTATATGATCAACGCCATCTGGGTTTCGGCGCTGGTGGGGGGCGTCTGCGCCTTCCTTTCGGCCTATCTGATGCTCAAGGGCTGGTCGCTGATAGGCGATGCGCTCAGCCATTCCATCGTGCCCGGCGTTGCCGGCGCCTATATGCTGGGCCTGCCCTTTTCGCTCGGCGCCTTCTTTTCGGGCGGGCTCGCCGCCGCGGCCATGCTGTTTCTGACCCAGCGCACCAAGCTCAAGGAAGATGCGGTGATCGGGCTGATCTTCACCGGCTTTTTCGGGCTGGGGCTGTTCATGGTGTCGCTGTCGCCCACCTCGATCAACATCCAGACCATCGTGCTCGGCAATATCCTTGCGGTGACGCCGGAGGATACGCTGCAACTGGTCATCATCGCCCTGGTGACGCTCGCCGTCATGCTGGTGATCTGGAAGGATCTGATGGTGACCTTTTTCGACGAGAGCCATGCCCATTCGATCGGGCTCAACCCGACGCTGCTCAAGGCGGTCTTCTTCACCCTGTTGAGCGCTTCGACCGTCGCCGCCATGCAGACCGTGGGCGCCTTTCTCGTCATCGCCATGGTGGTGACGCCGGGCGCGACCGCCTATCTCCTCACCGACCGGTTTCCGCGCCTCATTCTCATCGCCGTGGCGGTGGGGACGCTGTCGAGCCTCATCGGCGCCTATATCAGCTTCTTCCTCGACGGGGCGACCGGCGGCGTGATCGTGGTGCTGCAATTGATCGTTTTCCTGTTGGCGTTCTTCTTCGCGCCCAAGCACGGGCTGTTGGCGGCACGCCGCCGGGTGGCAAAGGAGATGGCGGCATGAGCGAATTCTGGCTTTATGCGACCTGGCCGTTCCACTTTCCCTTCATGACGCAGGCCATGCTGATCGCCGTGCTGGTGGCGGTGCCGACGGCCCTGCTCTCCTGCTTTCTGGTGCTCAAGGGCTGGTCGCTGATGGGCGACGCCATCTCCCATGCCGTGCTGCCGGGCGTGGTGCTGGCCTATATTGCCGGCTTGCCGCTCGGCGTCGGCGCCTTCGCCGCCGGCATGGGCTGCGCGCTGATCACCGGCTATCTCAAGGAAAACAGCCGCATCAAGGAAGATACGGTGATGGGCGTGGTGTTTTCCGGCCTCTTCGGGCTCGGCATCGTGCTCTATACCTCGATCAAGACCGATGTGCATCTCGACCACATCCTGTTCGGCGACATATTGGGGGTGGGGCCGGCGGATATCCTGACGACCGGCATCATCGCCGTGATCGTCGTGGGCATACTCGTGGCCAAATGGCGGGACCTGCTGCTGTTCATCTTCGATCCGCAACAGGCGGGCGCCATCGGCCTGCCGGTCCGCTGGCTGCATTACGGGCTGCTCGCCATATTGTCGCTGACCATCGTCGCGGCGCTGACGGCGGTGGGGATCGTGCTGGTCATCGCACTGCTGGTCGGCCCGGGGGCCATCGCCTTCCTGATCTCGAAGCGGTTCGGGCCGATGATGGTGATCGCGACGGCGGTTTCGGTGCTCTGCTCGCTCATCGGCATCTATGCCAGCTTCTTCATCGACAGCGCCCCGGCCCCGACCATCGTGCTGCTGATGAGCCTCGTGTTCATCGCGACCTTCATCGTCACCAGCCGGAAGCCGGTGGCCGTGCCGGCATAGCCCCCTCATCCGGCGCTGCGCGCCACCTTCTCCCACGAGGGGAGAAGGGAGGCACGGTGCTATCCCTCTCCCCTTGTGGGAGAGGGCGCCCGAAGGGCGGGTGAGGGGGACACTCATTCCCGGACAAATTTCAATACCATCCTAAGACCACTTTTCGTGTCGCGTTCCGGCCAACCCCGGGCCGGCATCCAGTGGCCTTCCGGATATGCGTGGTGCCGACTTATCCATCTTATCCCCGCGCCCTAGGGGCGGCTTAGACTTGGCTCGACGCCAAGGAGAAGCCCGATGGACATGACCGCCCGCCTCAGCCTGCCTTTCATCATGCCGCAGCAGGCGCAGAAACATGTGACCCACAACGAAGCGCTGCAGGCGCTCGATGCGCTGGTGCAGCCCATGGTGGAAAGCCGGACGATGGCCGCGCCACCTTCGTCGCCGCTGCCGGGAGAAGCCTTCATCGTGCCCTTGGGGGCGAGCGGTGATTGGGCGGGGCATGGCGACGAGATCGCCGCCTGGCAGGCTAGCGCCTGGCTCTTCTACGATCCCGCGCCCGGCTGGCAGGCTTATGTGAAGGACGAGAAGGCCCTTGCAGTTTTCACCGAAGGCACATGGACGGCGCTGGCTTCGACGGGGGCGGCGGGCGTTCCGACAATTGGCGTCAACACTGCGGCCGATGCTACCAACCGACTGGCGGTGGCGAGTCCCGCGAGCCTTTTCACCCATGAAGGAGGGGGGCACCAACTCAAGCTCAACAAGGCTGATGCCGCCGATACCGGCAGCCTGCTGTTCCAGACCGGCTGGATAGGCCATGCCGAAATGGGGCTGATGGGCGATAACAATTGGCGTCTCAAGGTCAGCCCCGACGGCATCGACTGGATCGAGGCGATCGGCGTCGACAATGCCACCGCGACCATCCGCGTCGCCGGCGCGGTGCAGCCGGCGGCAGACGATGCCGTCAGCCTCGGCGCCAGCGACGCGCGCTGGTCCGCCATATGGGCGGCGACCGGCACGATCGAAACTTCGGACCTGCGGCTCAAGACCGACATCGCGCCCAGCGATCTCGGGCTCGATTTCATCCGTGCATTGCAGCCTGTGCGCTATCGCTGGGCAGCGGGAAAGCGCACGCATTACGGCCTTATCGCCCAGGACGTGGCGGCGGCCCTCGAAACGGTGGGCTGCACCGATTTCGGCGGTTACGTCAAAGCCGATCCCGCCGATGCCGAAAGCCGGGAGGGATTGCGCTATAGCGCCTTTATCGCCCCGCTGGTCGCGGCGATGCAGGCGCTCGCCATCCGCATCGAAGCACTGGAGGGCGAGGCTAAACCTTGAGGCCGCGGATCAGGGCGCGGATGGCCTTGCGATAGTCCGGCAGTTCCCCGGCATCGGCGAGCGCGGCGCGGTCGAACAAAGCGCGGAGCAGATGCGCCAGGCGCATGGCCGGCAGATCCCTGATGGCCTTGGCCTTCATGGCCGCCTCGACATCCTGGACCAGCTTCCTCAGGCCATATCGCGCGTCGATGGCGTCGAGTTCGGCGCGGCCGAGCACTGCCGGGGCATCGACGAGCAGGATGCGCCGCCGTCCCGGCTCCTGCATGGCGGACAGGAAAGCATCGGCGCCTTCGACCAGGGTCCGGACGGGGCCGGGTTCATCGCCGGTTTCGGCGGCGGCGTTCACGGTCATGGACAGAAGAACATGTTCCTCCTCGACCACGGTGCGGAACAGATCAGCCTTGTCGGCGAAATGATGATAGAGTGCGCCGCGCGTCACCCCTGCCGCCGCCACGATTTCGGGCGTGCCGGTTGCGGCATAACCCTTTTCGGCGAAGAGCCTGCGCGCAGCCGAAACCAGCATTTTGCGGGTCGCGGCACGGCGGCTTTCCTGGCTACGGCGCTCCATTGCATACAGTCCGAATGTTATTTACATGCAAATAGTATGTATGAGTTGCCGTTCCGCCGCAAGTCTGCCCTTGCCTAAGCCCGGGCTTTCGCCCATGTCTGCGCCATGCAGGATCATTCCCTCCCCACCATTGTCAGCTTCTGGCACGGCCCGCTGAGCTGGCTCGAACGTCTGAGCATCGTCTCGTTCCGGCGCGCCGGCCATAGGGTCGAAGTCTATTCCTATGATCCCATCGAGGGGATGCCGGAAGGCGCGGTGGCCAAGGACGCGGCCGAAATCCTGCCGCGGGACAGGTTGGTGTTTTACAAGGGCAAGGGCACGCCCGGGGTGTTTTCGGATTATTTCCGGATGAGCCTGTTGCGGGCAAGGCGAGGCGTCTGGGCCGATCTCGATGTCTATTGTGTCCGCCCGATCATGGGACCGCCGGACTATCTGATGAGCTATGAGCGACCCGGCTCGGTTAACGGGGCGGTGTTGCATATTCCCGCCGAGGCACCATTGCTCAGGGATCTGCTGTCGATTTTCGAGGAGCCGAAGCGCCCTCTCCTCGAACCGCACCTGCCGATGATGCGCCGGCTCGAAGTGGCCGCCAAGCGCCTTGCTGGCCGCAAGGTTGCGCCTGAAGACATGCAATATGGCGCGACCGGCCCGTTTGCGCTGACCTATTATGTCTCCAGGCGCAGGTTGCAGCACCTCGTCCTGCCCAGCAGCGTCTTTTATCCGCTCGGTTATGCCGACATCCCCGCCTTGATGCAGCCGGGCAGCAGCGTTGAGAGCGCCATCGGCCCGGATACGCTCGGCATTCATATCTGGCGCAGTCAGCTCACCCGCCGCGGCCGGGCCGAGATGCCGTTGCCGGAGGCGGGCAGCGCGCTTCATACGCTGTGCATGAGGGAAGGGGTGGCGCTCGGCTAGCGGCCGATTTTCTTCAGCCAATATCGTTTCCAGCGATGCCGCATGAACCGGTAGAATAGCTCGTTGGTCATCACATGCCGGTAGGTGCGCCGGAAAGCGGCGTTGGAAACGAGGTGCCAGGGTTTCTGCTTGCCCGTGTAGTGCAGGATTGCCGGATCGAATGATTCATGGCTCCGCCGGGCACTGATGACGTTCCAACGGGGCGGCAAACGCAGCCAGTTATTCTTGAAGACGAGGTTGAGCAGGTCCTGGTCGTAGTACATGCGCGCAAGAATGCCGTCCGACAGCGCCTTTTCCAGCCGATCGACGATCCGCGCATCGCGCCAGGCCGCGATGTCGATCAGGATCATTCCGGCGTTGAAGTACGGGTCCGCGATATCGAAGATATCCCGGTTCATCATCAAATCCCGTCCGCCGGCGATGAAGGAGCCTAGCGTGTCGCGGACGGCAGCTATCGGAAAACCCTCCATGTCGATCTCGTAGAGAGCCTCGATGCGCTCGCGCACCATCATATCGCAATCGAGATAGAGCACCCGCTCGATCGTATCGGGCAACAGCCGATCGATGACGAGACGCGCATAGACGATATTGGTGAGGCGCTTGTTCTCCGGCATGCGAGCCGCGATGTCGGAGAACAGCTCCGAGCCATCCAACGCATACCAGGCCAGGTTGGCACCGAATTCGGCGGTGATTTTTTCAAGATCGGCGCGGTGGTCTTCGGAGATCGTCCGGTGGAACAGGTGGAAGGTGATGTCCTTGCGTCGATGCGTGAAGAGGCAGACCGAACGCATGACCGCATAGGCCGGCGCCCAGAAATTATCGTCAAAGGTCAAGGCAATATGGATGGGAGCAATGGGCATGAATCTCAATCTCTTGCGGTGCCGGTGCGGGCAAGCAGCGCCACCAGAGCGAGGCTGGTACCATAGAGCACCGTCAGCGTCAGTATTCCGAACATGGCATTGCTCAAGCCCATGATCAGATAGCCCATGCTGGTCATGCTACCGAGCAGGATTGCCGCGCGGCGATGGACGGAGGCAGCCCGGATGCCGCCCAAGGCCGGAGCGGCGATGAAAAGCGAATAGGTAAGAAGACCAATGAGGCCGCCTACCACGGCGAAATCGGCCAGATCGCTATGAAGATGGTCGTAAAAAGGGAATTTGATGCCCTTCGGAACATATTGGCTTGTGGTCCGGATAAAATCGATCAGGCCATGGCCGAAGATGGGCGAGGCCCGGAAGGTATTATAGGCCGCTTCATACATCACCACGCGCTGCATGGTGGAGGAGTCGACCTCGCCACCGGCAAGCAGGTTCGCGACACTGCTCCAGAGAACGGCAAAACGCGGCAGAAGGCCTGCCACGAAGATTGCCGCCGCCACGACGATCACGGCCACAACGCCGGCCAGCAGAACGAAAGGCCGGCGTCGCGGGGGCAGGAACCAGAACGTCATCAAAGCGATCGCGATAACGGACATTGGTATTGCGGCCACGAGCGCGCCGCGTGAGCCTGACAGGATGACGACAATGACCGCGAGAACGGGGCCGGCAGAGAAAACCGCCCGCCAGCGCGAAGCGCCGAAAATGCCGATGAGAGCGGTGAACCCCAACAGCAGCGTTATATCGGCAAAATGGATGGGATTGGCCACGCTGCCGCCGGCGCGGGATAAGTCCAGTACGACGCTGTCATAGAGAGCCACGGCGAGCGCGGCGAGCGTGCCCGCCAGCGCAGCAATACCGATGCAGCCTGGCAGATCACGCAAATTGAGACGTGCCAGCAGCAAGGCCAGAGGCCCCGCGAGATAAAGCGGCCCGAAATAAAATATGGCCGCAACATGCAGCACCGATTTGGCGGTGATGAGGAAGGCAATCGCGAGCAGCAGCCCACCGACAAGCGGCAAGGCGATGGAAGATTGCCGGAAGATCGACCAACCGCCCTCGACGCAGCACAGGGGCATGGCAAGCACCATGGCTGCGATGGAAACGGTATTGGCGATTTCCGGCGCGACGGCCGGCAGAACAAGGCCGGAGCACAAGGCTGCCCAAGCCAAGACAATGATGAGATAGCGTGGGGCCAAAGAATGCGTCCTGAGCCGGGCGTCGCGGGTGCTCCGGCTTGGCAGCTTAAAAATGCAGCGTCAAGGCCGCAGCGTCTTCCGCGTTGAAATGGAGCGTGACTTCCACATCGGCGCCGACATCGTTACCCTCGGGATCGTATTGGCGCTGGAGCAGCGTGACCGTATCGGCCTCGGGATCGGCGGACTGGTAGAGATAGTCGAAGCAATAGGCCGCATCGCCGGAATTGACCTCGCTCACCTCGGCGCGAATGGTGGCAAGGTCGCGCCCATTGATGGCCATGCCGTCCTTATGGGTGGCGCGCAGCGACGGCGTCCAGTCATAGCCGGTTTCGCAGATATAGCGGCCATCGCGAAATTCTCCGCGATCGACAAAGGCGATGTCGACATCCTCGGCCCAGCCATTGGAGATTTCGTATTGAGCGCCGCTATCGGTGACGTCGAGATAGATATCGGTCCAGTCGCAGCCGCCCTCCGCTTCGGCGTAGCACCAGCGGGCGCTGCCAAGCATGAGTGTTGCGACATCGGCGATGCGCATGAGCTTGCCGGGTTTGTAGCGCTCGGTCACGGCCTGGGATTGGGCATCCATGGCGAAACCGGCCCCCGTGGTCACGAGCAGCATGGCGGCGGCAAGCAGGGTCTTCATCGGTTTTCTCCAAGGCGTGATGCTCAGCGCCATACCCTAACCCGGCCATGGCGAAATTGCGATGAACATCGGGATTGACGCGCCCGATTGAATGTAACATTGTTTGTTACATGAAAAAGTCTGCCCGCCTATCCGTCGCGCTCCATGCGCTGGTTCACCTCATCGACCGGCCGGAGCCAGTCACGTCCACCACCCTTGCCGAATGCATCATGACCAATCCGGTGGTGGTGCGGCGGGTGATGGGAGAATTGCGCGAGGCCGGCCTCGTTGCCTCGAGCAAGGGGCATGACGGGGGCTGGCGGCTGCTCAAGACGGCGGAGGCGGTGTCGCTGGCGGATGTCCACAAGGCGCTGGGCGAAAGCCTGCTGGTGCGCACCGAAAGCGATCCGGGCAATCCGCGCTGCACCATCGTCAAGACGGTCGATCGCGTCATGGGCGAATTCCTCAACGATGCCGAAGCGCTGCTGGCCGCGCGGCTCAGCCGCATTTCCCTCGCCGATCTCGCGACCGAGCGCGCCCAACATATGCATATTCATCACGGAGCCTGAATCATGGACGACGTCCTCGTCATCGGCGGCAGCTTTGCCGGCCTGTCTGCCGCGCTGCAATTGGGGCGGGCGCGCCGCCGCGTCACCGTGCTCGATACCGGCCTGCCGCGTAATCGCTATGCGGCCCATGCCCATGGCATGCTGGGCCATGACGGCAAGCCGCCATCGGAGATTCTGAAGGATGGGCGGGCGCAACTTGCCCAATATCCGAGCATCCGCCTCGTCAATGGCCGGGCAACGCGCCTTGGCGGCGCCAAGGACGATTTCACCGTCGCCACCGAAGCGGGCGAGCCGCTGACCGCCCGGCGACTGATCCTCAGCTATGGGATTACCGATATCTTTCCCGAGATCGACGGCTTCGCCGAATGCTGGGGCAGGACGGTGCTCCACTGCCCCTATTGCCATGGCTTCGAAGTCGGCGACCGGCGGCTGGGCGTGCTTTATGCGACGCCGCTATCTCTCCATGTGATGGCGCTGCTGCAGCACTGGAGCGACAGGCTGAGCCTCTTCACCGATGGCCACGATCTGCCGGAAGGCGAGCGCGAAAAACTCACCGGGCGCGGCGTCACCGTGATCGACGGCAGAGTTATGGCGCTCGACCATGCCGAGGGAGAATTGTCGGCGGTGCGGCTTGCGGAGGGAGTGGCAGTGCCGCTTGATGCGCTGTTCGCGGGGCCACGGCAGCGGCCCTCTGCGGATATCCATGAAGGTCTGGGGCTCGCCATGGCCGATGGTCCGCTGGGCCAGGTCATTCAGGTCGATGACCGCTTCGAGACCAGCCTTGCCGGCGTCTATGCCGCCGGCGACGTCGCCAACCCGATGCAGAGCGCCCATCAGGCGCTGAGCCGGGGCAATATGGCGGGCATTTCCTGCCACCAATCGCTGGTGTTCGACCAGCACTGAGCGTTCATCACGCTCGTCACACACGCTCGATGTCATCCCGGTGCAAGCCGGGGTGACAGGCGGTGGTTGGTGGCGGGCCAACGGTTCAAAGGGCACTCCCTTGCCAAGGAGTGCCCATTTCTTTTATCGAAGCCAGCCGCTCGGGCGCGGATGCAGTTCCATCTGGCCGTCTTTGGTCGCCGCGTCGATGGCGGCCACTTCCTCGGGGCTCAGCGTCAGATTGTTGAGGACACCGAGATTATCCTTGAGCTGGTCGAGCGTACGGACACCCACCAGTGCCGAGGTCATTTCCGGGCGGCGCAGCGCCCAGGCGAGGGCGAGCTGCACCATGGACTGGCCGCGGGCCCTGGCGATCTCGCCGAGCTTTTCGACCGCTTCGAGCACGCGCGGCTCGACATGGCTGGCGCGCAGCGAGCTGTTGGGATTTTCGCCGCGTGTGCCTTCCCGGCCGCCCTTGTTGTATTTGCCCGACAGCACGCCCTGGGCGAGGGGCGAGAAGGCGATGATGCCGATGCCGAGTTCCCCGCAGGCATCGATGGTGCCGTCATTCTCGATCCAGCGATTGATGATCGAATAGCTCGGCTGGTGAATGGTGGTGGCGACGCCCATTTCCTTGAGGATGCGATAAGCCTCGCGGGTTTCCTGTTCCGGATAGCTGGAAATGCCGACATAGAGCGCCTTGCCGGAGCGCACGGCATGAGCGAGCGCGCCCATGGTCTCTTCGAGCGGCGTTTCCAGGTCGTAGCGGTGGGAATAGAAGATATCGACATAGTCGAGCCCCATGCGCTTGAGGCTCTGGTCGAGGCTCGCGAGCAGATATTTGCGGCTGCCGAATTCGCCATAGGGACCGGGCCACATATTGTAGCCAGCCTTGGTCGAGACGATCAGCTCGTCGCGATAGGGGCGGAAATCGCGGGCCAGCACCTGGCCGAACAATTCCTCCGACGAGCCGGCAGGCGGGCCGTAATTATTGGCGAGGTCGAAATGGGTGACGCCGGCATCGAAGGCATGGCCGAGGATTTCCATGGCGCTCGGATAATCGCGCGTGCCGCCGAAATTCTGCCACAGGCCGAGGCTGATGACCGGCAGCTTGAGGCCCGACTTTCCCGAGCGGCGGTATGGCATGGAATCGTAGCGTGCCGGATCGGCCCGATAGGTCATGGGGTAACTCCTCAGTGATGCATGAACGGGTTGGGCGCGCTTTGCTCGAAGCGGACCCTGATGGTAGAAGCGGGGCGACATGCTCGCCGGAATCGATATGCGCGATAATCTGCCCCAAGCCATGCCGGCCTTCAAGGTCATGGCCATCTATAAATTCGCCGACCTGCCCGACGCCGAAGCGATCCAGCCGGCGCTGGCGGGCCAATGCGCGGCGCTTGGCATCAGGGGCACACTGATCCTCGCGCCCGAAGGGATCAATGGCACCGTGGCGGGTTCGCCGGAGGCTATCGACGCGCTGGCCGCCTATCTTGCCGACGATCCGGTCTTTGCCGGCCGGCTCCGGGGCGCCGAAATCAAGTTCTCCTATGCCTCGACGCCGCCTTTCCTCAGAATGAAGGTGCGGCTGAAGCCCGAAATCGTGACGCTGCGCGCGCCCGAGGCCAATCCCGCCAAGCAGGTCGGCACCTATGTCGAGCCGCAGGACTGGAACCGGCTGATCGAGCGCAACGACATCGTGCTGGTCGATACCCGCAATGATTACGAAGTCGGGCTCGGCACTTTCCAGCGGGCGCTCGACCCGGCCACCAGCACCTTCACCGATTTCAAGGCTTTCGTCGCCGAAAAGCTCGATCCGAAGCGGGACAGGAAGGTCGCCATGTTCTGCACCGGCGGCATTCGCTGCGAGAAAGCCTCGTCCTATCTATTGAGCCAGGGATTCGAGGAGGTGTTCCACCTCAAGGGCGGCATTCTCAAATATCTCGAAACGGTGCCGCAGGATGAAAGCCGCTTCGAGGGCGAATGCTTCGTCTTCGACGAGCGGGTTTCGGTCGGCCATGGCCTTGCCGAAGGAGAAGCCACGCTGTGCCGCGCCTGCCGGCACCCGCTGACGCCGGCCGAACGCCATGATCCGGCCTATCGTGAAGGCGTTTCCTGCCCCCATTGCATCGGCGAGACCGACAAGCACGTAGCGGCGGCCGAGCGGCAAAGGCAGATCGAGATTGCCGCGGCCCGGGGCCAGGCTCATCTCGGCGACGACGCCGTAGCCGCCGCCGCGAAAGCCAGGGCCAGGAAAGACGCTCATGCCGAAGCGTCGCGGGCGCGCAGCCGGATCGGCTAGAGGCTGAAGCCGGCGGCGCGCACAGCGGGGAGATAGCCGCGACTGACCGGGACGCGCGTGCCGGTTTCGAGCTCCAGTTCCGGCTTGCCGGAGCGCTTTTCGCTGCCGCGCACCGCCTCCAGCGCCACCCAATGCGAGCGGTGCACCTGAAGGCCCGGCGTCGGCTCCACCTCGCGCATGGCGTCTGAAAGCCGCATGAGCAGCAGCGAACGCCCCTTGTCGGTGGTCACGGCGACATAATGGTCGGTGGCTTCGAGATGGATGAGCCGGCCGCGCTGCTGGCGCGGCAGGCGCGCGAGCAAAGCCGGCGTCCTTTCCGCGCCTTGCTCCATCGGCCGCACCAGCTCGACGATCAGCGTCACCGCCGCCGCGATCGGCACGCAATAGGCGATGAGCGTCACCACATCGATCGCCCGCATTTCGGGGCCGAAGGCGAAAAGATTGATGACGACCACCACCAGCGCGATGGGCAGGCCGGCGATGGCCCCGGCAGTGCCGGCCGCCGGCAGTTTCGCCATAGAGGGCCCGATCAGCCGCTCGATCATCCCCGTCGCCAATATCCCCATGGCCGCCGTGCCCACGACCACGGCCAGCCAATAGGCGAGCCGCGCCGCGAGCGGCATATCGAACGTGCCGAACGGCCCCACCAGTCCCGCGACCAGCCCCATGCCCAGCAGCACCGCCCATGTGCGCCCGAGGCCGGCAAGGTGGCGCAGTTCACGAAGCGCGGATTGCAGCAGGGAGAAATTCACGTATCGAGCCGTCCAGTGGCGCATTCGGCATTGCGGTTCAGTCTAGATGCAGCGATCCGGCTGGCAAGCGCAACAGGAACCAGCCCATGTCCCTCGAACCCCTTCTCGCCGCCGATCCGGTCATCCGCATCCATGCCTTTTCGGCCATGGCCGCCTTCGGCCTTGGCGCCGTCATTCTCTGGCGGCGCAAGGGCACGCCTTGGCACCGTGCCCTCGGGGCAATCTGGGTGGTGCTGATGCTGATCGTGGCCGGCACCGCCTTCTTCATCCAGGAAATGCGCTTGATCGGCCCGTTCAGCCCGATCCATCTCCTGGCGCTCGTCACCTTTATCGGCCTCGGCCGGGCGCTCTGGGCCATCCGTGTTGAGCATGATATCGCCACCCATCGCGCCGCCATGCAGGCGCTCTATCTCGGCTCGCTGCTGCTTGCCGGGGCCTTCACCCTCCTGCCGGGGCGGCGCATGCATGCGGTCCTGTTCGGCCCCGATGCCGGCTGGTCGCCGTCCCTCGTGGTCATCACCGCGGCATTGCTGGCGGCCCTCATCAGCTATCGGCGCATGCGCCGGCATGGGGCCTAGCCGATCCCGTCCCAGAAGGCTTCGAGCGCCGCGCGGAATGCCTCGGTCGCATCGAGATTGGCGCAATGACCGGCCAGTTTCAGCTCGCGCACGGTCAGGTTCGGCTTGCCGGCCAGTTTCTTGAGCGCTGGCTTCAGCGCCAGGTTGACGGCATGATCGCGCCCGCAGACCAGCACCAGCATCGGCCCGGTGAAATCGCGCGCATTGGCGAAAAGATCATAGTGGCGGACATGGCGCACAATGGCCTCGCCATGGCGCGGATCGAAGTCGGCGGCCATATCGGCCAGCAGCGTTCGGGCGGCGGCATTGCCAGTGGTGGCATAGGCGCCGAGACGCGAAACCAAGGTTTTGCCGCCCAGTCGATAGGCCATGGGCAGAACCGGGGCCGACAAAGCCGGCAGGTCGAGCGCGAAGGCGGTGCCGAAAATGGCGAGGCTGGCGAAGCGCGCGGCGCTTTTGCCGAGCATTTCGAGGGCAACGATGCCGCCGAGCGAATTGCCGACCCAATGCACCCGGTCGGCACCGGCATGATCGAGCATGGCGATCATATCCGCCGCCATCACCGGGATGGAAAAGCCATCGCGGTCTTCTATCCCGGGCGCGCCGGAAAGGCCGTGACCGCGCAGATCCGGCACGAGAACGCCATTGCCCCTTTCGGCGAACCAGGCCGCGTCGGCGAGAAACTGCCGGCCATTGGCGATAAGCCCATGGCACAAGACGATGGGCGGACCCGATCCGGCGCCGAAGCGCCGATAGGCCAGTTCGGTGCCATCGGCCGCTTCATAATGATGGAGCGTGCCTTGATCGGTCACGCGCATATCCTTCTTCGTCAGGCATTGCCGATGAGAATGCCCGCCGCAAACACCAGCGAGCCGCCCAGCACCACCTGCAATACAGCACGCCAGAAGGGCGTGTGCATATAGCGGTTCTGGATGAAGGCGATGGCCCATAGTTCCACGAGCACGACGAAGACGGCGACACTGGTGGCGATGGTGAAATCGGGGATGAGATAGGGCAGGGCATGGCCGAGCCCGCCCAAAGCCGTCATCACGCCGGCGGCGATGCCGCGCTTGATCGGCGAGCCGCGCCCGGTCAGCTTGCCGTCATCGGAGGCCGCTTCCGTGAAGCCCATGGAAATGCCGGCGCCGACCGCGGCGGCGAGACCGACAAGGAAGGTCTGCCAGGTGCTGCCCGTCGCAAAAGCGGCGGCGAAGACCGGCGCCAGCGTCGACACCGAACCATCCATGAGGCCGGCGAGGCCCGGTTGCACATAGGTCAGGACGAACTGCCGGTGTTCCTCGGTCTTTTCGCTTTCCCGGCCCTCGGCGCCCAGCGTTTCGGCATCGATCCGGTCGGCGGCATCGGCATGGCGGCGCTCCTGGGCGGCGAGATCGCCGAGAAGCTTGCGGATGCCGGCATCGGTCGTCTGCTTGGCCGCTTCCATATAGAAGCGGTAAGCGCCCTCCTCCATTTCCCAGACCTGCTGGCGCACGGTTTCGAGCGACAGATTCTGCAAAAGCCAGACGGGCTTGCGGGCGAGAAAGCCGCGCACATGCTCGCGCCGGATCGGAGCGAGGGTCGGCCCGAAGCGCGCCACATAAAGATCGAGCAGGCGGCGGCGATGCTCGTCCTCCTCGGCCGCCATGCCCTCGAAGACGGCGGCGGAGCCGGGATAGGCGCCGGCGAGGCGGCGGGCAAATTCGGAATAGATGCGGCTGTCTTCCTCTTCGGCGCTGACGGCGAGGGAGAGGATTTCGCGTTCATCGAGCGAGGAAAAATCGCGCCGTGCGGCGGGGAGGAGGGAGAACATGAGCGACCCGATAGTTTGGAATAATTCTAAGATAGAATTTAGAACCGTTCCAAACTGCGGTCAAGCGACGGCATGGATAAAGGGGCAAACAAAAGCCTCCGGGAAGACCCCGGAGGCGGCGATTGCATGTCCTCGCGCAAGGTTCAGCGCAGGAACAGAAGGATGATGATGATCAGCCAGATCGGCACACCCAGAAGCCAAAGGCCCAAAGCACGAAACATATCTATCCTCCTCAGCTAGAAGCGACGGAACACGTCGGCGAAGACGGTATTGTTGTCGCGGTGATTGCCGCCCTTCTGGGCCGCCCAATAGGCTCCAACGGCCGCGATCAGCATCGAGGCTGCGAGGAGGAAGGCGCCGATAATGGCGGTGTTCTGGGCAATGCGTGCCGCCTCGAGGGCCGTCTGGCGGGCCTCTTCGACATTGGTGATCACCTGATCGACGCGCGCCGTGGCTTCGTCCGGGGTCAGCCCGGTATTGGCGGCCACCACGGTGGCGAGATAGGTGCGGTCTTCCTCGCTGACGGTGCCGTCCCCCAAGGCCGCCTGGGCGAAGATACGGCCGGCTTCATCGCGGGCGGTGGCGGCATCGACGGGTTGGGCCGAACGGAACAGCGTGTCGATGAAATAGGCATTGGGATCGACGGCATCCTCGGCGACATTGGAGGCCGCTTCGGTGACGGTCGCGGCCGCGCCGCCCACCATGCCCGCGGCCGCGCCGAGGCCGCTGACCGCCATGATGGCACCGATCACGGCGCCGCCGGCCCAGACCAGAAGCCCATGGGCGCCGTCGCGAAGATCGCTTTCGTCCTCATTGGCATCGAAATAGCGCCGGCGCAGGCGGCCGGTGAGATAGCCGCCGGCCATGAAGCTCGATACCTGCACCCAGAGGAACCAACTCGCCGCCGCTATGCCGACGAAGATGGGCGAGGCATTGGCCGAGGGGTTGTAGCCGAAATCGACGAAACTGAGGCCTACCGCCGAGCCGAAGGCGATGAGGACGATGGAAATGGCCGAAGCGAGGACGATGCCGGCGATGATGGCGGGCCAATCGACATAGGATGATTGTTCGCGCGGCGTGGTTTCGGCGTCGACAATCGTCACGCCGGTCGGTGCATCGATGGTCATGATGATATCCCTTCCTTTCCGGCTCAGTGGAGGCCGAGGAAAGACAGGATGGCCATGACGACCACGACCAGGCCGACAAGATAAATAATGGCGTTCATTTGGTTTTGCCCTTCTTGTTGACGTATCGGCCAATCAACAGGGCGTAGCGGGAATTTGTTCCGGCACTGCACAAAGATTGTGCTGCGGGACTGGGCGGATTTTTACCTTTTACCGGCGGCGTCCGCCAGCATCGGCTCCAGGTGATCCTCGAACAGCGCCTTGGGACGATCCGCCAGATGCGCGTCGTAACGCTTCTCGGCTTCGAGCGAGATGCGCAGGAACGCCTCGATACCGGCACGGCCCGAAACATCGGCGAGCGGATAATAGCCCTCCGCCAGCCTTTGAAGCAGCAGGGTCTTGACCCGGATCATCCGCTCGGTGACGCCGGGGCCATTGCTCATCGAAACCGGCATCTTGACGTAGTCATGCAGCGGCGTGCCGAGATGGAAGGAGGCCGGCACGGTGCCGTAGAGCTTCAGCAGGAAATCGAGATCGGTGAGATTGGGCAGGTCCGGATCGTAGCGGGCATCGGTCTTGCGGCGGTCCCAGGCCACCATGGTATCCATGGAGAGGTTCACCCATTTATGGCTGCCCGGCCCCAATGCGCGATCGGGACCCGCGCCGACGAAGCGCTTGTGTTCGAACCGGTCGGTCATCACGTCGAGCGCGGTCGAGACGATCGCATGGTGTTCGAGCGCCGCTACCGCCAGTTCCAGCTTTCGCGGCTTGAAGCGGTCGTCGGCATCGAGCACGGCGGCATAGGGCGTCTCGATGCCGTCGAGCGCCACATTGCGCGCCCGCGACGCGCCGGCGCGGACCTGCCCGCTCGACAGGAATTTGAAGCGCGGATCGGCAAGGCCCCTTTCGGCGAGAAGAGCCGCATAATCCCTGCCGTCATCGCTGACGACGATCAGTTCCCAATCGGCATGGGTCTGCATCAGGACGCTTTCGACCGCCGGGCCGATAGTGCCCTCGGCATTATAGGCGGGCATGACGATGGAAACGGTCGGGCGCATGGAGCCTCGTGGTCAGGCAAGACTTGAAGGGCGGGCTTGGCTGTCCCATATCTTGGCTAGATGTCGGATGCCACTTTTATCCGGGTCCGGCATGAACGTTGCTTGATGAACAAGGACGCTCCTGATGTCGCGTATCTCCGTGTTTTCGGCGCCCTTCCTTCTGGGTTTCGATGCCTTCGAGGAAAGGGTGGACCGGTTGGCCAAATCGGCCGACACTTACCCGCCCTATAATATCGAACGGCGCGTGGACGACGACGGCACCGAGCAATTCCTGGTTTCGATCGCGGTCGCAGGCTTTTCCGTCAACGAGCTCGAACTCGTCGCCGAGGACAATCAGATCATTGTCCGCGGCCGGCAGAAAGACGAGCCGGGCCGGCAATATCTGCACCGGGGCATCGCCGCCCGCCAGTTCCAGCGATCCTTCCTTCTGGCCGAAGGAATGATCGTCAAGGATGCAACCCTGGCACACGGGATGCTCGTTGTGGCTCTAGAGCGCCCGCAGGCGCCGAAGATAGCCCGCCGGATCGAAATTCGCTCAGTATGAGGAAAGGGCCGAAAAATGTATGAGAAACGCAATGACGAGGCCACTCAGGATGCGTTGCTGCATCCCCTGAAAGCGCTGACCCGCGCGCAGTTCGCCGCTCTCGGCGGCGATGCCGTCGCCTATATCCGTCCGGTCACCGGGGGCGTGCTTTCGGCCATGATCAAGGATGCCGAATTCGAGAACGAGACGGTCTATCAGCTGGTGATGTCCGCCGACGGCACGCCGCTTCTGGTCACCGACACCACCGAGGCGGTGGCCGAATGGCTCGAACACCGCAATCTCGGTCTCGCGACGCTGCACTAGCGTCCCAAGCGCACCCATTTCTCCACCCACAGGCGCTTCCCGCGGACTTGATCCGCGGGCCTCTCCCAAATCGCACGAAACCTGAGAGGTCCTCGAATCAAGTCCGGCGACGGCACTGTGGTGGTGGAAAATGCTGTATCAATAAAAGCCCCGGCAGAACCGGGGCTTTTATTTTCACGCCGCGTAGGTCGATGGCAGCGGCGCCGTCAGCACGGCATGGAGCCTGTCGGGCGTGTCGAGCCGACGCAGTTCCTCGACCACCGATTCGGTGCGCAACAGCCGCGCGACGCGCGACAATGCCTTGAGATGGTCCGCCCCGGCGCCCGCGGGCGCCAGGAGCATCATGACGATATCGACGGGCATGTCGTCAACGGAATCGAACTCGATCGCTTCGTCGAGCCGCGCAAAGACCGCATAGACGCGGCCGAGGCCGGCGATCTTGCCATGGGGAATGGCGATGCCATTGCCGATCCCGGTCGAGCCGAGTTCCTCGCGGCCGGTAATCGCCTCGAGGATGGTGGCGCTGTCCTGTCCGGTCAGCGCCGCAGCTTTTTCCGCCAGTTCTTCGAACAGCTCGCGTTTTGTTCTGACGCCCGTGCAAGCAAGCACGGCACGTTCAGCCAGAATGTCGGCCAGTTCCATCAACAAAGTCCTGGGATACCGTGTCGCGTGATTATGGAGCGGGGAGGGTCAATTCGTCCCCAGGGCCGGATCAATCCAGCCGATATTGCCGTCTGGGCGGCGGTAAACCACATTCAGCCCGCCATGTCCAGCATGGCGGAACATCACAACTCCGGAACCTGTGATATCCAGCTCCAGCACCGCCTCCTCGACGCTCATCGAGCGGAGGTTCTTGGTGGTCTCGGCGATGACGGTGGGCGCGTAGTCGTCGTCGATTTCCTCGATATCGTCGAGAGAGCCGAAAACGGTATATTGGGCCAGCACGCCATCGGCACTGCCATTGCCGTTGCTGCCCTTGCGGTGCGCCTTGAGCTTGCGATTGTAGCGGCGCAGGCGCTTTTCGATATTGAGGGCCATGCCCTCGAAAGCGGAGGTGGCATCGCCACCCTGGGCGCTCGATTGCAGCGTCGCGCCCGAATCGAGATGGACGACGCAATCGGCCCTGAAGCCGCTGCCATCCGGGGTCAGGGTCAGATGCCCGTCATAGCCACCGTCGAAATACTTGCCGAGTACGGTGGTGAAGTGATCTTCGGCCTTGCTGCGCAAGGCGTCGCCAACATCCATGTTCTTGCCGGAAACGCGTAAGGTCATGGTTCCCTCTCTCGTTCGATGCCACCGCGATTGGCGGCAGTGTATGTCCCGAAAGCCGGCTCCCGACGATCCGGGACTATCCATGATGTGGTCATGGATATGAGAGGATGCTAGCCCCCACCGGAAGGGGTGGCAATGTGCAAGGGCGCGGGGAAGGCGTGAGACAGCGGGTGACTTCGCCGGCGAAGCGCATTAGGCTTCGCCCCGTCGCCACGAGAGACCTTGGGCTCAGGCGATGTTTTCCAGATTCTTCTTCTGACGCCGCCGGATCACCGAAGAGGGGATATTCATGCCCTCGCGATATTTTGCGACGGTGCGGCGGGCGACATCTATGCCCTGCTCGCGCTTCAGCACTTCCGCAATGGTATCGTCCGACAGAATCGCGCTGGCCGGCTCGGCATCGATGAGCTGGCGGATGCGGTGGCGAACCGCCTCGGCCGAATGCTCGCCGCCGCCATCGCTCGAGGCAATGGCGGTGGTGAAGAAATATTTCATCTCGAACAGGCCGCGCGGCGTCGCCAGATATTTGTTGGAGGTGACGCGGCTGACGGTCGATTCGTGCATGTCGATGGCATCGGCGACCAGTTTCAGCGTCATCGGCCTCAGATGCGCGATGCCGTGGGTGAGAAAGCCTTCCTGCTGGCGCACGATTTCGGCGGCGACCTTGAGGATGGTCTGGGCGCGCTGGTCGAGGCTCTTGGTCAGCCAGTTGGCGGTGGCGAGGCAATTGGTGAGGAACGCCTTTTCGGCGCTGTCGCGAGCCCGCTTGCTGACTGTGGCATAGTAGACCCGGTCGACAAGAACGCGCGGCAGCACGTCGCTGTTGAGTTCCACCTGCCAGCCGCCAGGACCGGGCCGCACGAAGACATCGGGCACCACCGCCTCGACCGGCCCCGAATCGAACGCCCGGCCCGGGCGCGGATCGAGCATGCGGATTTCGGCCAGCATATCGGCGATATCCTCGCGATCGGCGCCGACGGCGCGCATCAAGGCGGCCATATTGTGCTCGGCAACGAGCGGCAGATGGTCGAGCAGGCGCTGCATCATCGGATCGAGCCGGTCGCGCTCTCGCAATTGCAGGGCCAGGCATTCGGCCAGATCGCGGGCGAAAACCCCGACCGGATCGCAGCCCTGCACCGCCAGCAGCACCGCCTCGACATCGCCGAGTTCGGCGCCGAGCTGGTCGGCCACGGCCTGAAGCTCGATGGCGAGATAGCCGGCCTCGTCGAGATTGTCGATCAGGTGCCGGGCGATCAGCCGGTCGGCCTGGGTCTTGAGCAGAAGATTGGTCTGGGCTTCGAGATGGTCGGACAGAAGCGGCCTTGCGGCGACGAATTGGTCGATATCCGCAGCCTCGCCATCGAGCGCGGCGCCATCGCGATCAGGCCGGCTCGACGGGCTCAGATGATCCTGATTGACCTGTTCGGGAAAGACGTTCTCGACGGCGGTATCGAAGCTGTCGGCGATGGAATCGGCGCTCTGGATGCGCTCGGCCTGATCAACCGTATCCTCATAGGCGCTGAGTTCTGCCGGCTTTTCGGCCGCTTCGGCCGGTCCGTCGCCCTCCTGCCCGTCCTCGCGTTCGAGCAAGGGATTGCGCAGAAGTTCGGCATCGATGAAGTCGTTGAGTTCGAGATGGCTCAACTGCAGCAGGCGGATCGACTGCATCAGCTGCGGCGTCAAGGTCAGGCTCTGCGTCTGGCGCACTTCTAGACGCGGCGAAAGCGCCATAGTTCTCAATTCCTTAGCGATGCAACCAAGGTCCCCGCCGGGACCCTTCCCGTCGCGACCATGACTCATTTCTGTCACATGAGCAAGCCGCAGGGCAAGTTTCGTGCCAACTGCGGCAGAATGCGTAAGGCGCGGCTAGATCTCGAAATTCTCGCCGAGATAGACGCGGCGCGCATCGGGGTCGGCGCTGATGGTTTCGGGCCGGCCCTGAATCATCACCTTGCCGCCATGGATGACATAGGCGCGGTCGACGAGCCCCAGGGTTTCGCGCACCGCATGGTCGGTGATGAGGACGCCGATGCCGCGCTTGGTCAATTGCTTCACCAGCCCCTTCACTTCGGCGACCGCAATGGGATCGACGCCGGCAAAGGGCTCGTCGAGCAGCATGAAGACCGGATCGGCCGCCAGCGCCCGGGCGATCTCGACGCGGCGGCGCTCGCCACCCGACAGTGCCAGGGCGTTTGATTTGGCGAGATGGGCGATGGAAAATTCCTCAAGCAGCGATTCGAGCCGCCGCTGGCGCTCGCTTTTCGAGCGCACATGGTTTTCGAGCACGGCCATGATATTGCCGATGACGCTCATGCCGCGAAAGATCGAGGGTTCCTGCGGCAGATAGCCGATGCCGAGCTGGCCGCGCTGGAACAGCGGCAGATGGGTGATGGCATTGCCATCGAGCCGGATTTCACCGGAATCGGGTTTGACCAGCCCCATGATCATGGTGAAGACCGTGGTCTTGCCGGCCCCGTTTGGCCCGAGAAGCCCCACCGCCTCACCACGCCGCACCGCCAGCGACACATCGCGCACGACGACGCGCTTGCCGAAGCTCTTAGCCAGCCGATGAGCCACGAGCCAGCCGGTCTGGTCGACCCGTGCCTTGGTGCCCTCAGCCGTCATTGCGTGTTGAACACGCCGGTGACGCGCCCACCCTCGGTGCTGGTGAAGGTCGACACATTGGTATCGAGATTGACCACCAGCTCTTCGGCGCCGACCGTGCCCGAGGCATTGACCACCAGCACATTGCCGGTGAGGCGCAGCAATTGATCGGCCGGCGTGAAGACGGCGCGCTCGCCGGTCGCGGTCTGCTCGTCGGTTTCGAGCTTGACGTCGCCTGTCGCCTCGAAGGTCTCGATATCGGTGGTGCCGCCCTCGCCATAGGTAGCAACGACATGGGGAGCGTGGACCGTCACCGAAGGGTGCACCACGACGACATTGCCGGTGAACACCGCCTCATGGCTGGTTTCGTCGATGGTGAAATTATCGGCGGTGATCTCGACCTTCTGCTGCGCGAGTGCCGGCCCCGAAAGGGCCAGCAGACCGACAATCAGGGCTGCGCGCGCCGAGGGGCGCAATGAACGGATCATGGGACGGTTTCTCCCGGAGTCGAAGGCAAGGTGACCGTGGCACCGGAAAATGTCCAGATAGTGCTTTTTGCCTCGTAAGTCATGCCCTTGGCAACGACCGTGGTGCCATCGGCATAGAGGATGTCGACGGCCCCCCGGCCGGTCAGCGTCTGGGCGGCCCAGTCGAAGGTCGAATCATAGACGGTGCCGGTGGTGCCGTCCGATTGGGTGATATGGGCCACATCCTCGACCACCACCAATTGCTGCGTGGTATCGAGCCGGGCCAGCGCCGCCCGCGCTTCCAGGGTGGAATTATCGGTGCGGGTCACGACCAGCACCGCATCGGTGAGATCGATGAGATCGGGCGAGCCGAGCGCTGCCCGGGCGGTGGTGGCGCGGACGCGGTAGAGCGAGCCATCGGCCAGTACGCCGGTATATTCGGGCGCCTCGACGGTGACGGCGTCGCGACCGACGCTGATCTGGCTGATGCCGAAGCGCACGCCGATGCTCGAAATATAGATCTGCCCAAGCAGCGCCACCAGCGCCAGCAGCCCGAGCGCCGGCACGCCCCAGCGCAGCACCGATACCACCCGGTTGCGGCGGGCGAGCCGACGATAGATGCGCTGGCGCTCTGCTGGTTCGGCGTGTGTGGCCATGGCGTGCCTTCAGGGCTCAGCTATGGGCGAAGATATCCACCTCGTCCCAGCCGAGCAGATCGAGTTCACAGCGGGTCTTGAGGAAATCGAAGCATTGCTGGGCGAGTTCCATGCGCCCCTCGCGCTTGAGCATGCGATCGAGATGGCGCTTGAGATCATGCAGGTACAAAACGTCCGAGGCGGCATAATCGAGCTGCGCATCGGAGAGCTTTTCGCCGCCCCAATCCGAACTCTGCTGCTGCTTGGAGAGATCGACATTCAGCAGCTCGCGCACGATATCCTTGAGGCCGTGTCTGTCGGTATAGGTGCGCACCAGCTTCGAGGCGATCTTGGTGCAATAGACCGGGCCGGTCACCACGCCGAACCGCTGCTTCAGCACGGCGACGTCGAAGCGGGCATAGTGGAAGATCTTGGTAACGGCAGGATCGGCGAGCAGCCGCGTCAGATTGGGCGCTTCAGTCGCATCGGCGGGAATCTGAACGACATCGGCGCTGCCGTCGCCGGGCGAAAGCTGCACCACGCAGAGCCGGTCGCGATGCGGATGAAGACCCATGGTTTCGGTATCGATCGCGACTTCGCGGCCATAGCGGGAAAGATCGGGCAAATCGCCGCGGTGCAGTCTGGTGGTCATGTCAGTCTCGCATTTGGTTTGCAGCGGTTTGACACAGCATGGGGCCCTTGGAAAGGCAGCGGGCCTGCCGGGGCGCAAAAAACGAAACCCCGACCGGGCAAAGCACGATCGGGGTTTCGGGAAAATTGGTGCCCAGAAGAAGACTCGAACTTCCACGCCTTGCGGCACACGGACCTGAACCGTGCGCGTCTACCAATTCCGCCATCTGGGCGAGCGGTGGTGTAACTAGGGCCACAGCCGGGCGATGTCAATGCGCTTTCACAAAAGAAGCTGTCAGAAGCTTGCACCGTCCCAATGCTTGACGGTCGAGCGGTCGATGGCCGGGGCGTCCTCGAGGCAATTGACATTGACCATGAACAGGGCGCTGCCGTCATTGGCCTTGCCGCGGGCGAAGGATTCGACGCCGCAGGTCTTGCAGAAGAGATGATCGATATGATTGGTGTTGAAGTGATAGGCGGTGAGCGCGTCTTCGCCCCGCAACAGCTTGAAATCATTGCCCGGCACCGGCTGCAGCACCCAGCCCATGCGGCGGCAGCGCGAGCAATTGCAATCCATCAGGTTCGCCAGATCCGTCGTGGCTTCATAGGCGACGGCGCCGCAATGACAGCTGCCGGTATAGGTTTTCGCTTCATGAGACATCTGCTCGGCCATGACAAAACTCGCGGAAAGTGAAAGCTCGGAACAAACAATGAACGACAATGCGCCAGAGTCAACCCCTTCCGGCTCGACAGCGCGCCACCGCCTGGGCTAGAAAACCGGCAGTGTTTGCGATGCTGCGGGAGCCTTGGAATGGACAGCCTCGAACCCAGACTGGTCACCGTTTTCGGCGGCTCGGGCTTTGTGGGGACGCAGCTGGTGCAGCAATTGGCGCGGCGCGGTCACCGCGTGCGCGTGGCGGTGCGGCGGCCCAATCTCGCCCTCCATCTCAAAATGCTGGGCGCCGTAGGCCAGATCGCCCCGGTCCAGGCCAATATCCGCAATCAGGCCTCGATCGAGCGGGCGGTGACGGGCGCCGATATCGTCATCAATCTCGTCGGCATCGGTTTCGAACGCGGCGCGCAGCGATTCGCCGATGTGCATGAAGACGGCGCCGGCGCGGTCGCCCGAGCGGCCAGGGTGGCCGGTGCAACGCATCTCGTCCATATGTCGGCGCTCGGGGTCGATAAGGCCAAGACAAGCCGCTATGCGCAGACGAAGCTTGCCGGAGAAGCGGCAGTGCGCGAAGCCTTCCCGCAGGCGGTGATCATGCGGCCCTCGATCATGTTCGGGCCGGGCGACGGCTTTTTCAATATGATGGCCGGGCTCAGCCGCATCCTGCCGGTCATGCCGCTGATCCATGGCGAGACGCGCTTCCAGCCGGTCTATGTCGGCGATGTCGCCGCAGCCATGGCCATGGCCGCCGAGGGCAAGGTCAAGACCGGCCGCATCTATGAGCTTGGCGGGCCGGAGATCGCAACCCATCGAGAGCTGATCGAGCGTATCCTTGCCGAGACCGGCTATGGCCGGCCGCTGCTGCCTCTGTCCGCGGGGATCGCCAAAGTTCTGGCGCTGCCTTTCGCCATCCTGCCCTTCACGCCGCTGCTGACTGCGGATCAGGTGACGTTGCTCGGCGCCGACAATGTGGTTTCCGACGAAGCCAGGCGGGACAAGCGCACCCTCGCCGCCTTCGGCATCGCGCCGGTGGCGATGGAGGCCATCCTGCCGACCTATCTATGGCGCTTCAAGAAGCACGGCCAGTTCGACCGGCTTCCAACCGACGGCAAAGCCGCCTGAGACTCAGTCGGCCACGACCACCAGCGCAATACCGGCGAGAATGGTCAGAATGCCATAGAGCATCAGCCCGAGCGGCCGGCGCCGCCTGGGCTGTTTCGGTGTGATTTCCGGAACCGGGCCTTTCATCATCTCCTCCCGACGCAAAAACCCGTGAAACAACGCGCCTATACGCCTTTCGGTTCCGTCGCCAAAATTATCTCAAGATATATCTTGAAACGGCCGCGATCCGTGCCGACCTTTGGCTTCATCGTAACTCAAGATATATCGGAAGCACATTATGGGACAATATTGGCACCGTGGTGAGCCCAATTGGCGCCGGCTCGAAGCCATGGCGCGGCGCGGCTGGGGCCGCTTCGCGCAGGCGGAAGGCGACGGTTTCGGCAATATGGGCGGTAATTTCCGCATCGGGCGCATGCTTGCCTCGGGCGATCTTCGGCTCGTGGCGCTTTACCTCATCGAACAGCAGCCCCGGCATGGCTATGACCTGATCAAGGCCATCGAGGAGCGTTCGCACGGCTTTTATTCGCCGAGCCCCGGCGTCGTCTATCCGGCGCTGACCTTCCTTGAAGAAGCCGGCTATGTGACCTCGCAGGCCGAGGGCAACAAGAAGCTCTATACCATCACCGATGAAGGCCGTGCGCATCTGGCCGATAATGGCGAAGCCATCGAATCGACGCTGGCTTTTCTCGCCAAGGCCGGCGAGCAGATGCACCGACTGCGCGAATTCGCCCGCAGCGACTGGCCTTTCAATCGCGACGAGGGTGACAACCGCCGCCGCGCCTGGGGCGGCCCGGATCGCGACATCGACGATGTACTGCCCGAGGTGAACGAGGCAAGGCGCGATCTTAAGGCGGCAATCAAGCGCGCCAGCCAGGGCAACGCCGATACTCAGCGGCATCTGGCGGAAATCCTGAAACGCGCCGCCGCCGAAATCGCCGATCTCGATACCGGCAAGCACGAAGACGACGTCGATATCTGACGTTTGAAGGGCCCATGGGTGGAGGTCTCCCACCCATGGGTTACGCCATTCGCTCGTGATGGACACGGCGCAAACGGCCATTCCCCTGGCACGGCTAACATGTTAGCTATGCGCCATGCAAAAGCTCATGCCTCAGGCCCAGACCGTATCCGCCCCGCCTCTCGACCGTCAGGCGGCGGGCGAAAGGGTCGTCGCCCGCCTAAAAACCCGGGTGAAGGGGCGGATGTTCACCGATCCTTTGATGACCTATGCCTGGAGCGGCGATGCCAGTTCCTATCGGCTGATTCCGGCGGCGGTGGTGTTCATCAATTCCGAGGACGAGGTGCGCGCCGTCATCGAAGCGGGCCGCGCCGAAAAGCTGCCGCTGACCTTCCGCGCCGCCGGCACCTCGCTTTCGGGGCAGGCCGTGACTGACGGCGTTCTCGCCGTGCTCGGGGATGGCTGGCGCAAGCTCGATATCCATCCCGGCGCCGAGCAGATCACCCTGGGGCCGGCGATCATCGTCGCCCATGCCAATACGGCGCTGAAGCCCTTCAACAAGAAGCTCGGCCCCGATCCCGCAAGCCAGGCGACCTGCAAGATCGGCGGTGTCGTCAACAACAATTCCTCGGGCATGTGCTGCGGTGTGGCCTACAACACCTATCACACCATGGCGCGGCTGAGGATCGTGCTCGCCGATGGCACCATGCTCGATAGCGGCGACCAGGCCTCCTGCGACGCCTTCCGCATCAGCCATGCCGAACTGCTCGATGCGCTCGGCGCGCTTCATCACGAAGTCATGGCTGATGCGGAGCTGGTGGCGCTGATCCGGCACAAATACCGCATCAAGAACACCGTCGGCTATTCGATCAACGCGCTGGTCGATTATCACGACCCGCTCGACATTCTCATCCATCTGATCGTCGGCTCGGAAGGCACGCTCGGCTTCGTCTCCGAGGTGACCTACAACACCATAGACGAACATCCGCATAAAGCCACCGCACTGGTGCCCTTCCCCGATCCGTTCGCGGCGGCACGGGCGATCATCGAATTGTCGAATGGCGGCGTGCAGACCACCATCGGCGTCACCGCCGCCGAATATATGGAAAGGCGGGCACTGGCGACGGTCGAACATCTCGAACCGCTCGCCCCGCTCCTGCCCTGGCTGACCGAAACCTCGCCTGCCGTCCTGATCGACGTCGCCGCGCCAACCGCCGAACAGCTGGAAGCGGAGACGGCCAAGACGGTCGATATCCTCCAGCGTAATGGCGCGACCCATATTGATTTTTCGACCGACGAAGCGCGCAGCCATGCCCTGTGGGACGTGCGCAAGGGCTTTTTCACCTCGGGCGGCGCGGCACGGCCCAAGGGCACGTCCATGCTGACCGAGGACGTCGCGGCGCCCATCGACAGGCTGGCCGAATTCGTCATCGACATGCGCGACCTGCTCGATCGCTATGGCTATGAAGATGCGATCATTTTCGGCCATGCGCTGGCCGGCAACCTTCACTTCCAGATGAGCGACGATTTCTCGAGGCCCGATGCGGCGGAGAAGTTCGACCGCTTCAACCAGGAGCTGTCGGAGCTGGTTTCGGTGCGCTATGGCGGCTCGCTCAAGGCCGAGCACGGCACCGGCCGCGCCATCGCCCCCTTCGTCGAAGCCGAATGGGGCGCCAAGGCCTATGAACTGATGTTCCGGATCAAGGAACTGTTCGATCCCGAATATCTGCTCAATCCGGGCGTGCTGCTCAATCGCGACGACAAGGTGCACGTCAAGAACCTCAAGGTCATGCCGCTGGCCGACGATCTCGTCGACATGTGCATCGAATGCGGTTTCTGCGAGCCGGCTTGCCCCAGCCACCAGATGACGCTGTCGCCGCGCCAGCGCATCGCGGTGACACGCGAGCGGGCGCGGCTCCGCCGTACGGGCGAGGACCCGGCGCGGCTCAAGCGCCTCGAAGACGATTTCCAATATGCCGGGCTCGATACCTGCGCGGCCTGCAATCTCTGTTCGCTGCGCTGCCCGGTCGGCATCGAGACCGGCACCATGGTCATCGGCCAGCGCGCCGGCCGCCGCGGCGATTTTGCCCGCGGGGTGGCGGGTTTCGCGGCAAAACATACAGGCAGTATCGAAAATGCGATGCGGGTCGGCGTCGGCGCTGCCGATATGGCCAAGTCCGTGGTTTCGGCGCCGCTCGTCGCCAAGCTGACCGATACGACGCGGCGCATCACCGGCAATCGCGTGCCGCGCATCTACAAGGCGCTGAAGCCCGGTCCGGGTGCGCCGAAGCCGCTGGCGCCCATCTCCCGCGACGATCCGCGCGAGACCGGTTTCCCGGTGCCGATCGCGCAATCCGGCATCCCCAGGATCGTCTATTTCCCGAGCTGCGCCAGCCGCATGTTCGGCACCCCCAAAACCGATTACGACCTCTTGCCGGTGCCCGAAGCCATGCTGGCGCTGCTCAAGCGCGCCGGCTTCGATGCGGTGATGCCGGATCATCTCAACGGCCAATGCTGCGGCCAGCCATTCCTCTCCAAGGGCTTTCCCGAGGAAGCGGCCCGCATCGGCGGTGCGCTCAACGACAAGCTTGCGGCTTTGGCCGAGGGCGGCGCGCATGTCGTCACCGATGCCTCGACCTGCGCCAAGCATCTGCGCGAATTTCCCGGCGAGGCGCCGGTGCTCGACAGCAGCGAATTCATCGTCTCCGAAATCCTGCCGCGCCTGACCATCACCCGCAAATTGCCAGTGGTGGCGGTGCATCACAATTGCTCGGCCCAGCGCCTCAAGGAGCAACCGGCAACGGAAACCATCGCCAAGGCCTGCGCCGAGCGGATCGCCGTGCTGAGTTCGGTCACCTGCTGCGGCTATGCCGGCGACAAGGGCATGTTCATCCCCGAGCTCAACCAGCATGCCAGCCGCTTCGCCAAAAACGACATACCGGCAGACTGTACGATCGGCGTGTCGACGGTGTCGACCTGCGCCTCCGGCCTCTCGGAAAATGCCGGCGTGCCCTTCGTGGCGCTGGCGAGCCTGCTCGAATATGCCAGCCGACCGTAAGCAGCTGCAACCCTGCTTGTCTCCTGGGTTCTCCCAGTAGCCCTCATGGTGAGGCGGGAGCGCAGCGACCCTCACCATGAGGGCTACTGAAAGGAACGGATAAGGCAAAGCCGCTATACGTCGGAAGCCCAGATCGTCACCCTCGGGCTTGACCCGAGGGCTCTTTGCTTGAAGGAAACGCCCTCGGGTCAAGCCCGAGGGTGACGTGCGGTGTAAATGTGACGTCCGACGGACTATTCCGGCAGCGTCCCGTTCCGCGCCAGCACATCACCCGCCAGATAGAGCGATCCGCAAATCACCACCCGCGCACCCTCGACCTCGGCCGCCGCTTCCAGCGCCGCCTCGACCGAGCGCTTGGGCGAAGCCCTGAACCCGGCCTTCTTCGCCCCCGCCGCGATATAGGCGGCCTTGTGGGCATTCTTCTCGCCGGGAATGGTCAGCGTATAGATCCGCTCCACTTTCCCCCTGAACGGCACGAGGAAATCACCGGGCTCGCGCGTATTCATCATCCCGAGGATCAATACCAGCGGCTTCGGCCTTGCCCGGTTCATCGCATCGAGCGCCGCAGACAGGGCCGCCGCACCATGGGCATTGTGCCCGCCATCGAGCCAGAGTTCGGCATCCGGCCCGAGCAGATCGCGCAGCCGCCCCTTGAGGGCCGAGAGCCGCGCCGGCCAGGTGACCGTCTGCAGGCCCTTTGCGATCGCCGCGTCATCGACCGGCAGCCGGAAATGCCGCACGGCGGCGATGGCGACGCCGGCATTGTCGACCTGATGCGCCCCGATCAGGCGCGGCAGCGGCAGGTCGAGCAAACCATCCTCATCCTGATAGACCAGCCGCCCGTCCTGCTCATAGGCATCGAACTCCTGCCCGCCGAAAAACGGCGTGATGCTGAGCTTGCGCGCATCGCGCTCGATGGTGGCGCGGGCTTCATCCACCTGTTTGGCGACCACGGCAGGAGCACCGCGCTTGAGGATGCCGGTCTTTTCGCCGGCGATCATGGTCAGCGTATTGCCGAGGAATTGCTGATGATCGAGCGCGATGGGGGTGATGATGGTGCCGAGCGGATGGTCGACGGCATTGGTGGTGTCGTAGCGCCCGCCCATGCCGACTTCGAGCAGCAGATAATCCGCCTTGTGCTCGGCAAAGAGCAGCATGGCGGTCGCCGTGGTGATCTCGAAAAAGGTGATGTCCTGCCCGGCATTGACCGCCTCGACCCGCTCCAGCGCCCGGTTGAGCATGCGCGTCTCGACCAGCTTGCCATTGAGGCGGATGCGCTCGTTGAAGCGCACCAGATGCGGCGAGGTATAGACATGCACCGACTTGCCGGCCGCTTCCAGCATGGCTCGCAGATACGCAACGGTCGAGCCCTTGCCATTGGTGCCCGCGACATGGATCACCGGCGGCAGGCGGTCCTGCGGGCGGCCGAGTTCTTCGAGCAGGCGCAGAATGCGCTCGAGCCCGAGATCGATCAGCTTGGGGTGTAGCGCCGAAAGGCGCTTGAGAATGGCATCGGTGCGGGACATGCAAAACCTATTCGGAAGCGAGACGCCAGACGGCGTCCTTGAGGCGGGCAAGATCCTCCGGCCGGCTGAGGCGATGGTCGCCATCCGGAATCAGCGTCAGCGTCACTGGATCATGCAGGATATGGGTGACGAGCCGGATGGCATGGGCCTGCGGCACATCCGGGTCCTGGCCGCCCTGCAGGATGGTCACCGGGCAGCCCGGCTCGATGACGCCGCCGAACATCAGATGCTTTTCGCCATCCTCGATGAGGCCGCGGGTGATGCGATAGGGCGTGTCGGAATAGGCCGAGGGCTGGTCGACATAACCATTGTTCTGCAGGCTCTCATGCTCCTCGGCGGTGAAATCCTTGAGCATGAGTTCACGCGTCATATCGACCGCAGGCGCGATCAGCACCAGGCCCTTGATCCGCGCATCGCCCGTCTCGGCAAGCCGGCGCGCCAGCAGAAGCGCCAGCCAGCCGCCCATGGACGAGCCGATGACGATCTGCGGCCCCGTGGTCGTAGTGGCAAAGACGGCCAGCGCCTCCTCGAGCCAGCGGCTGATGGTGCCGTCGTTGAAATCGCCCCCGGAAATACCGTGGCCGGAATAATCGAAGCGGGTGACGGCGAGGCCCTTTTCCGCGCCGAGAGCGTCGAGCGCCATGGCTTTTCCGCCCATCATGTCGGAGCGGAACCCGCCGAGCCAGAAGAGGCCCGGCGCCCCGCCCGGCCGGCGTTCGACGGCGATGGAACGCGCCTCTGGGCCGGTGCCGACATCGAAATGGGTCCGTTCGATGATATTCATGGATCAGCGACTTTCCTTGCGGGCGGCAGTAATGGCGCAACAAGCGTAGAATCGTTGGGCGAACCTGTTGACTTATGGATGCGCTAACACGATTTTAGGCCGGATTTCACCCTTTGCTTTGTCAAATGAAGGAACGCTTGCCATTCGCCGTCCTATGAGACCCGTCGCGCCCCAGAAAGATGGGCCGCTCTCGAATGAGGATATCTCCAGCCCCGACGTCCAGCTCATCGATGCTGAAGGCGAAAACCGCGGTGTCGTGCGCACCCGTGAAGCCCTCGCAGAAGCCCAGGAGCAGGGGCTCGATCTGGTTCTGATCTCTCCCAATGCCAATCCGCCGGTCGCCAAGATGCTGGACCTGGGGCGTTTCAAATACGCCGCCCAGAAGAAGGCCGCCGAGGCGCGCAAGAAGCAGAAGGTGATCGAGGTCAAGGAAATCCAGCTTCGCCCGAACATCGATACCCATGACTACGAAACCAAGATGAAGGCGGTGGAGCGGTTCCTGGGCGAAGGCGATCGCGTCAAGGTGACCATGCGTTTCCGCGGCCGCGAAATGGCCCACCAGGAACTGGGCATGCAGCTTCTCATCAAGGTCAAGGACCAGATGGAAGCCCTCGCCAAGGTCGAAAGCCAGCCCCGCTCTGAAGGCCGCCAGATGGTCATGGTGCTGGCGCCGAAGTAAGGGCGCTAACAGCGGAATTCGGAAGGGCAGGCTTCGGGCCTGCCCTTTTTGTTTGGAGTCAAAGGCACTATCGCCTCCCTCCCCCTTGAGGAGGAAGTGTTCACGTTGGACTGTTGTGTCTGTTTGCGTCAGTCACCCACCGCATGTCATCCCGGCGAAAGCCGGGAACCAGTTTCAATGACGCTACCGAGGAAACTGGACCCCGGCTTTCGCCGGGGTGACATCGAGTGGTTGATGCGCTCGGTGTTCTACAACCACAACCGCTTTCCCTGGCATCCTCGGGCCTGACCCGAGGCCGCGGGCCACTCTCCCATCGCGTTATCATGCCTCCCGTCCAATGGAAACACTCCCCTCAAGGGGGAGGGGAATCAGCTCACCGCCGCATCCACATCCTTTGCATAGGGAATCGCCGGCTGTGCCCCCTGCTTGAGGCACGCCAGGCTCGCCGCCGTCGCCGCGCGGCGCATGGACGCCTCGAGGTCGAGCCCGGCGTCGAGGCCCGCCGCGAGATAGCCGCAGAACGTGTCGCCGGCACCCACCGTATCCACCGGCGTCACCTTCATCGCCGGCACATGGATCAGCCCTTCGGGCGTCGCCGCCTTGGCGCCATCGGGGCCGAGGGTGACGATCACCGTCTGGTCATTGGCCTTGGCCCAATCCTGCATCGCCGCATCGAGCTCTTCGATGCCGCGGCCCGACAGCAGCGCGAATTCGGTTTCATTGGCCACCAGCATGCTGGCTTTCGGCGCCAACGCCCTTGTCGTGGGCAGGAACGGCGCGGTATTGAGAATGGAGACGAGACCCCGTTGGCGCGCCAGGTCCAGCGCCCGCTCCGTTGCCTCCTGCGGAATTTCCTGTTGCAGCATCACCACCGCGCCACGCGGCAGGTTGCCGAGCGCGGCTTCGGCATGTGCCGCCGTCATGGTCGCATTGGCGCCGGGCAGCACGGCGATGACGTTCTCGCCATCGCCATCGACGAAGATCATGGCGATGCCGGTCGGCCCTTCCGCCGTGCGCATGGCGGAAAGATCGACCCCATCAACCTTCAGCAGGGCCAGCGCCATATCGGCGAAGGGATCGGCGCCCACGGCGCTCCAATGGCGCACTTCGGCTCCGGCGCGCCGCGCCGCCAGCGCCTGATTGGCGCCCTTGCCGCCGGCCGCCATGGAGAAAGTGCCGCCGGCGACGGTCTCGCCCGGCTGGGGCAGGCGCGAAACCGTGCCGATCTGATCGAGATTGGTGGAGCCGAAAACGGTGACCATGGCTAAGCAATCGCCTTGAGAATGGTGTTCCAGTTGCGCGTCGTCGCGCATGTGCCCTTGTCCATCCGCTTCGTCGGCTTGTCCATACCCTTGCGGGTCATGGCTTTCGCGCCTTTTGCGGATAGATGGTCTCGCCCTTTTTCAGCATGTCGACAAAGCCGGCGATCTTCTTCTCCCGCCCTGCCGGGGTTTTCATGGCGTTGACGCGGAAGCTCAGCGCGAAACGGTTCTGGCTGGTCAGGATCTCATACATGGCCAGCGCCTCGGGCTCGGCCCGGATCGCCGCCATCAGATCTTCGGGCGCCTCCTGCGACCTGATCGAATAGGCCGCGTCCCAACGGCCATCTTGCTTGGCGCGGTTGACTTCGAGGAGACCATGTTCGGTCATCCGGCCCTCGGCAATCAGCCGGGCGACATTGTCGCGGTTGATCTGGCTCCAGACGCTCTTCCTGCCGCGCGGCGTATAGCGCTGGAAGAAGGAGACATCGTCATTGCCCTTGCGGACGGCGTCGATCCAGCCCCAGCACAGGGCGACATCGATGGCTTCGAGCGGGGTAATGGAGGGCCGGCCGCTGCCCTTCTTGAAGATGCGTATCCACAATTCCCGCTCGCTCTCATGGTGCTCCCCGAGCCAGGCGTAGAAAGCATCGGCATCGGCGAATTCGCGGACCCGGCCGGGATCGACCGTGATCGGCGCCATCAGGACGCCTCGACCCCGGCTTCGGCGAGCAGCGCTTCGAGCTTCGGATCGAGCAATTCGGCGGACGGCAGATTGATGCCGAAGAGGCCCGACAGCACCTCGCGCATTTCCGCTACGCTGGTCAGCAGGCGTTCCTCGGCCGGCTCCCCGGCATTGCGGGTGGTCAGACGGTTGTTGAGCAGGGTGTAGCGCTTGCCCGCTGGCGACAAAGCGACGCGCAATTCGCGGGTAAAGGGCGATTCCGGCCCCATGGCGGTCACATTGGCGGCCTCGTAATCGGCCTCGCTCCATTCGGTGAGGTCGAAGGCATAAAGCACGCGCCAATCCTCGCCGGTCTTCGCTTCGAGCCGCCATTCCGGATCGCCCCCGGTGAGCCGGAACACGCCATGGGGCGTTTCCTGTTCGAGATCGGCGCGCAGGCGCAGGGGAGCGGTGAGCGTCAGGCCGCCGAAACCGACATCGGCGATATGGGTCGTGCCCGACATCTCGATGGCGAGCAGCATATGGCTGCGCGGCACGTCGACGGCATCGGGATGGTTCCACAAGACGCGGGCAGCCAGTCCCTTGACCGCATAATCCAGCTCCTCGAGCACCGACATCAGCAGCGTATTGTGCTCATAGCAATAGCCGCCCCGCCTTTCGGCGAGGAGCTTTCGCTCAAGGCTCGCCTGATCGAGGCTGACCGTCAGGCCGAGAAGCGGATCGAGATTTTCGAAAGGGATGGCGGCGGGGTGAAGAGCGTGAATCAACTCGAGTGTCGCCAGGTTCGGTGCGATGGAGCCGGCAAAGCCGATGCGCTCGAAATAGGCGTTGAGATTGACTTTTCTGGCCATCGACCACCCATGACGCTGTTCACGATTCCGCCGCACTATGCTCGAAATCGACGGGATTTGTCACGGGTGGCGTTAAAGCCGGGGCAAAATGACCCCGGTCAGACCTGTTGCTTGCGCACGCGGATGACGACGTCGACATGGCTTACCACCATGCCGCGCGGGGCTTCCGGCAGGTTGACGAATTCCACGGCGGAGGCGGGAATATCGATCATCCGGCCTTCGTTCTCGACGTAGAAATGGTGGTGGTCGGAGGTGTCGGTATCGAAATAGGAGCGTGCGGCATCGACCGCGACTTCGCGCAGCAGCCCCGCTTCGTGGAACTGGTGCAGCGTGTTGTAGATGGTTGCCAGCGACACGTTGACATTCGCCTCGACGGCTTCGCCATGCAGTTGCTCGGCGCTCACATGTCGGTGAGGGCCGCCGAACAGCAATTCCGCCAAGGCGACACGCTGGCGGGTGGGGCGAAGGCCTGCCATGCGCAGCACGGCGGTGAGGCAGGGTTTGCGCGAAGGCAAGGGCCGGGCGGTCTGACTCGTACGATCCGTCATTGGGTCCTTATAGCACAAAAGGCCGGAATTTGCCTCCTTATAGCGGCGCCGGGGTTTTGGCACAAGCTTCGCCCTCAGGCGGGCCGCGCCTCGCGCCTACGCCGCACCCGGCGTCCCTTGACCCTCCCTTCCCGCCCCTCTACTAGAACCCCAAAGGGCAAACGAGGGGCGGTTATGGCTGAACGTGCACACGCATTTGGGTATGAAGAGCTCCTGGCTCACGGCCGCGGTGAATTGCCGGGGCAGATGGACGCCCGTCTGCCGGCGCCGCCCATGCTCATGTTCAACCGCATCACCAATATCGACGATGTCGGCGGCAGCCATGGCAAGGGCCTGGTGCGCGCCGAGCTCGACGTCGATTCCGAATTGTGGTTCTTCAAATGCCATTTCATCGGCGATCCGGTGATGCCGGGCTGCCTCGGGCTCGATGCGCTGTGGCAGATGACCGGCTTTTTCCTCGGCTGGGGCGGCTCGCCCGGCAAGGGCCGTGCCCTCGGTGCCGGCGAAATCAAGTTCACCGGCCAGGTGACCGATGATATCAAGCTTGTGGAATATGGCATCGACATCAAGCGCGTCATGCGCTCGCGGCTCGCCCTCGGCATTGCCGATGGCTGGGTCAAGGCAGACGGCAAGCTGATCTACGAGGCCAAGGATCTGCGCGTCGGCCTGTTCACCGACAGCCAGCTCAAAGAGCAGAAGGGCGCCTGAGCGCTCCGTCCGATCGTAGGCATGAGGAACGAGAGGAAACGATGAAACGAGTCGTCGTAACCGGCATGGGTATCATTTCCTCGATCGGCAATTCCGTCGCCGAGGTCACCGAAAGCCTGCGCCTGGCGCGTCCGGGCATTTCCCTGGCGCCCGACCATGTGGAATATGGCTTCAGGAGCCAGGTGCATGGCAATCCCGGCATCGACCCGTTCGAAGTGCTCGACCGGCGCACCACCCGCTTCATGGGCAAGGGCGCGGCCTGGAACTACATGGCCATGCAGCAGGCCATCACTGACGCCGGACTCGAGGAAAAGGACATCTCCAATCCGCGCACCGGTATCGTCATGGGTTCGGGCGGCGCGTCCACCCGCACCATCGTCGAAGCCGCCGATGTGACGCGCGAGAAGATGAGTCCCAAGCGCATCGGCCCGCTGGCCGTGCCCAAGGCTATGGGCTCGACCGCCTCGGCGACGCTTGCCACCGCTTTCGGCATCAAGGGCATCAACTATACGATCACCGCCGCCTGCGCGACCTCGAAGCATTGCATCGGCAACGGCTATGAGCAGATCATGATGGGCAAGCAGGACATCGTCTTTGCCGGCGGCCATGAGGATCTCGACTGGACGCTGAGCGCGCTGTTCGACGCCATGGGCGCCATGTCCTCGGATTTCAACGACACGCCGGAAAAGGCGTCGCGCTGCTATGACGCGGCGCGCGATGGCTTCGTCATTTCGGGCGGCGCCGGGGTGCTGGTGCTCGAAGAGCTGGAGCACGCCAAGGCGCGCGGCGCCAATATCCTTGCCGAAGTCATCGGCTATGGCGCGACCTCGGACGGGCTCGACATGGTCGCCCCCTCGGGGGAAGGGGCCGAACGTTGCATGCGCATGGCGCTCGAAAACGTCAAAGAGAAAGTCGACTACATCAATCCGCATGCGACCTCGACGCCGGTGGGCGATGCCAAGGAGATCGAGGCGATCCGGGCCCTGTTCGGCAATGAGGACAAGTGCCCGCCGATTTCGGCGACCAAATCGCTGACCGGCCACTCCCAGGGCGCAACCGGGGTGCATGAATCGATCTATTCGATCATCATGATGCGCGAGCGCTTCATCTGCGAAAGCGCCAATATCGAAACCCTCGATCCGGCCTTTGCCGACATGCCGATCCTGCGCCAGCGGCGCGACAATGTGGATCTCGGCGTGGTGCTGTCCAACAGCTTCGGCTTTGGCGGCACCAATGCGGCGCTGGTGTTCAGGCACCCCGAGGCCTAAGGGAAGCGGGGCCGTGACCCCGCTTCGGTCTTAATTATCATTGACGCGGCGGCGATATTCGCTGGCGAGATAGAGCGCCGCCAGCGCGAACACCGCGCCGATCAGCACCTGCACCCAGCCGGTATGGGCGATCAGATGGGTCGCATAGGCGGTGAAGCTGAAGGGCTCGGCCGCGGTCAGCCAGTTTTCGACATAGCCCTCGCCGACGCGGAAATCGACGCGCCCGCTGATATAGCGCCAGACATGGGTGGCGAAGGGATGGAGCCCGCCCAATACCGCCCATTCCAGCACCGACACGATGGCCGGCAGCAGGAGGGACAGCGGGATGGCCCAGCGCCCGACGACCACCGCCAGCGCGCCGACCAGCGCGATGAAGGGCATGTACCACAACAGCCCCACCGCCAGCGTCACGAGGTTGCTGAGCGCAATCTGCCCATAGGCCCCGGCTATGCCGCTGGCCAATTGCCCGACATTGCCGCCGCTGAATGCCGCCGTCGCGATGGCCATGAGCATGAACAGCAGGCCGCTGACCAGTGCGGCGAGATAGATCAGCCCCGGAAAGATGGTCAGGGTCGCGGTGAACTTGGCGAGCAGGATCTTGAAGTCGGAAACCGGCATGGATTTCCAGAACAGCATGGCATTGTTGCGCCGGTCGGCGGAAAAGCCATCGGCGCAATAGAAGAACAGCGTGCCCAGCAGATAGAGCCCCCAGCCGAAGCCGAATGCCAGAAAGCCGGTTTCATAGACGCGCATGGGCGCGGCCGACAGCATCATGCCGGAAAAATGCGCATCGAGCCGGCCGAAGATCAGCGCCAGGATAGCCGGACCGAAGACCAGCGCCACCAGCACCATGGGCGCGATCAGGAAGGCACCGCGATGTTCGAGGAATTCGCGGTGGACCAGGGCGACGAAAGCCTTCATCGGGCGGCCTCCGCATTGGCGGTGGGCCGCTGCATCAGCGCGACGAACAGATCCGACAGGGTCGGGGTGGAAATCTGCCCGAGCCCTTCGAGCTTGGCGCGCTCGACGCCGTCGAAGATCATCACCGTCTGGCCGAACCGCGTCTCCTCGAAGACCGGACCCATGGCCCGCGCCGTCTCGGCATTGGCGGGATCGTTGACGACGAGCTGGGTGAATTTGTCGTTCACCGTCTCCATCTGCATATGGAGGATCAGCTGCCCGTCGCGGATGAACATGATGTCGGAGAGCATGAACTCGATCTCGTCCACCTGATGGGTGGTGATGATGAGGGTGCGTTCCTCGGTCATGTAGTCTTCGAGGAGGCGCCTGTAGAAGCGCTTACGATAGGTGATGTCGAGCCCGAGCGTCGGCTCGTCCAGCACCAGGAGCTTGGCGTCGATCGCCATGACGATGGCGAGATGGAGCTGGGCGATCATGCCCTTCGACAGATGCTTGACCTTGTGCTCGGGGCGAATATCGGTGCCCTCGAGAAAGGCGCGGGCCTTCTCCTGGCTGAAATTGGGATGGATATTGGTGAGGAGCGCAAAAAGCTCGCGCACCCTCAAAAAGCGCGGCAGGCTCGCCACATCCGAGATGAAGGCGACATTCTCCATCAGCTGGGCGCGGCGGGCGAAGGGATCTTCGCCAAGGACGCGGATAGTGCCCTCGCAATTGGTCAGGCCCAGCATGGCGTTGAGGGTGGTGGTCTTGCCGGCGCCATTATGGCCGACAAGCCCATAAATGCGCCCGGCGGGAATATCGAAATCGAGCCCATGCAGGATTTCCTTGCGGCCGAAGGATTTCCGGAGGCCGCGGGCGGTGACGACGGGTTCGGCGGAGGTGGAAAGCTCAGTCATTTCGGTCGGCCCCTGAACTGGGTTTGGGTACGGATTTGGCGATGAGGGTTTCGAGATCGAGATCGAGTGCGGCGATCTGGGCGGCGATGCGCGGCCAGTCTTCGGTGAGGAACTTTTCGCGCTCATGGGCGAGCAATTGCTCGCGCGCTCCGGTTTTGACGAACATGCCCAGTCCCCTTCGTTTTTCGACCACGCCGATATCGACCAGCGCCTCGAACGCCTTGGTGACCGTCAGCGGATTGACCGACAGATCGGCGGCGATCTGGCGGACGGACGGCAGGGCATCGCCCTCGCCAGCCTGCCCCCTGAGGATCATGCCGATGAGCCTTTGCCGAATCTGAACGAAGATCGGCTGGCTGGAGTGGAAGTCATCCATGTGTCACGCCTAAATAGTGTAGTAGTTATGTAGCACACTATGTCCGAAAGAGTCAAACGGGATAGGAAGCCCCTCATCCGCCCCTCAAACGCGTGTTAAGCTTCCATGAGGCCTACACCCACCGCCCGTCACCCCGGCGAAAGCCGGGGCCCAATTTTAACGATGCCACATGGAAAACTGGTTTCCGGCTTTCGCCGGAATGACATTGGGGGGTGTCGGCTCGATGCCCACCACCAAGCCGTCGCTCACGCCCAACGCCTAGTTGAAGACTTCCTCGGGATAGACGCCCCAGAGCTCTTCCTGGTGCACATAGCCCGTATAGGTCGGCGCGCGGCCGGAAACAGTGCCGTCGGATGCCGTGACCTCGCACCATTCCCCATCGCAGGACTGGATCAGCACCCTGAGGCCCGGGCCGAGCGTCGCATTGGTGCGGGCCGCATCCGACCGGTCGGCACGCAGTTCGACCGGCGCATTGGCCATGACCGGGGCGACATAGCCGGCGCGCGTGCCGCCGAGCAGGTTCTGGTGCACCCAGCCCTCCTCGCCCTCGACATCGCGGATTTTACGCCAGGTATCGAATTCCTGGATGATTTCCACAGGCACGCCCGCCTTGAGAAAGGTCCAGGCGATCTCGTATTTCGTGCCCGGCCCGACACGGACATTGATGGGTTCGGAACGGGTGGAGGAAAAGCGCGGCAGAGGCAGGCCGCTTGGCGTGTCCTGGGCGAAAACGGCGGCAGGCGCGGCAAGCAGGGTCAGGACGGCGACACAGGCCAGCACAAAGCGCACGATCGGCCCCCTGGATGGATGGCGCAGGGCGGGCCGGGCGGCACCGCGTTTGAATTCAAACATGAACTTTGCAGATGGTTTGGAATTGCCCTATCACTAGCCGATGATCCTTAATGGTCGCTGAAGGGGCGCGAGACGCCCACACGTCCCAGCCAACCCCGGAACGCATGACCCAGTCTCGGCCCAAGATCCTCGTGACCCGTCGCCTGCCCGAGCAGATCGAGGCCCGCATGGCGACCCTGTTCGAGACCGATGTCAACGAGGCCGATATCGCGCTCGGCACCGAGGACATTCTCGAAGGGCTCGAAGGCAAGGACGTGCTCGTCTCCTCGATCACCGACCGGATCGATGCCGATGTCATCGCGCGCCTGCCCCCTTCAGTGCGTCTCATCGCCCAGTTCGGCAATGGCTTCGACAATATCGACATCGAGGCCGCCTGGGAGGCGGGGCTGACGGTCACCAATACGCCGAGCGTATTGACCGAGGACACCGCCGACATGGCGATGGTGCTGATGCTGGCACTGCCGCGCCGGCTGGTCGAGGGCACGCAGATGCTGGTGCGCGACGGCGTCTGGGCCGGCTGGTCGCCCACTTCCATGCTCGGCCGGCGCCTGCGGGGCAAGGCCCTCGGCATTGTCGGCATGGGCCGCATCGGCACCGCCGTCGCCCAGCGCGCCAAGGCCTTCGGGCTCAATATCCATTATTTCAGCCGCAACCGCCGCCCGCCGGCCGTCGAAGGCCCGCTCGAAGCCATTTTCTGGCCCTCGCTCGACGAAATGATCGAGGCGGTCGACATCATCAGCCTCCACACCCCTTATACGCGCGAGACCTATCACATCCTCAGCGCCGAGCGGCTCAGGCGCATGCGGCCCGAAAGCTTCGTCGTCAATGTCTCGCGCCCCGAACTCATCGACGAAGATGCCCTGGTCGACGAAATCGAGAACGAGCATCTGTCTGGGGCCGCGCTCGACGTATTCGAATATAAGCGCGGCATCAATCCGCGGCTCCTCGCCCTCGCGGAAGCCAACAAGGCGGTGCTGACCGCCCATATGGCCTCGGCCACGCTCGAAGCGCGCATCGAAATGGGCGAGACGGTCATCGTCAATATCCGCACCTTCATGGATGGCCACCAGCCGCCGCATCGCGTCCTGCCCGAAGGGCGGCACAATCTCAACCGCGCCTGAGCCGAGTGTTGCGCCAAGAACCCAATCGGCGCGGGCGACTGTCCTAGACGCCTGTTTTGCCTTGCACATGGCAGTCACTCCGCCTAACCCTGCCCTATGCTGGCATTGCGGGCCTCGCCTGCGGCTTGATGGGTGACAATGGGCTTAGGAGGCCTGGCTTGATCCTGTTGCGTTCCGACAAAGGCATTTTCTGCGGCCTCGTCATGGCTCTCGCCCTCACCGGCCCGGCCATGGCGCAGGCGGTCACCAGCACAGCGCCGCTGACCGAAGAAGCCAATCTTCTTCATCTCGAAGCGCTCGGCCAGCGCCTCGCCCTGCCGGTGCCGGACTGGCTGCCGGAAGCCGATCAGAGCTCCGGCGCCGTGGTGCCGCTGGTCGAAACCATCTATCGCGCCGATGAGCGCCAGGCGGTGCTGCAGATTCTGCCCAAGGGCGAAACCGAAGCGCTCTGGAACACCCATTACGGCGTCATCCTCACCGCCGGCGCCGAACAGCCGCTGACCGAAGTGCGCGACGCCGTGGTCAGCAATTATGCCCGCAGCTGCCAGCCCGCGCGCACCGCCTTCTTCCAGCTCGGCGAGGATGGCGGGGACGCGCTTGCTCCGCTCGGCTTCGTCTGCGGCGCCTATCGCAACAGCCTCACCGGCCTTTCCGGCAAGGGCGAGGTGATGGTGATGAGCTTCAAGCGCAGCGATACGGGCACCGCCCTCGTCTTTCAGGAATGGCGCGGCCCCGCCTTCGATCCGTCGACGCCGACGAGCTGGCCCGTGCCGACCGATCTCGTCGAAGGACGCGCCCGCCAGTTCCAGACGGAAGCCGCTCTCACACCCGTGGATTGACGGCCGGCCAGGGAACGCCTAATCCGGGCCGATGAACAGAGACAACAAGCCCCAAGGCCCCAGCCAGCGCATGCTGCGCGTCGGCGAACTCGTCCGCCACGCGCTGGCGGCGATCTTCGCGCGCGGGGATATCGAAGACGATGCGCTCAAGGGCGTCGTCATCACCGTGCCCGAAGTGCGCATGACGCCGGATCTCAAGCTCGCCAATGCCTATGTGATGCCGCTCGGCGGCGAACATGCGGCCGAAATCGTCGCCGCGCTCAATCGCAACCGCAAATTCATCCGCGGGCAGGTGGCGCCGCAGATCAACATGAAATTCGCGCCCGAAATCCGCTTTTTCGTCGATGAGACTTTCGAGGAAGCCGGCCGGATCGATGCGCTTTTGCGCTCGGATCGCGTCCGCCGCGATCTCGATGGCGACGAAGACGAGGATGGACAGCCCTCTTGAGCGCGCCCAGGCGCGTCAAGCGCAACATCTCCGGCTGGATCGTCCTCGACAAGCCCTATGACATGACCTCGACGCAGGCGGTTGGCAAGGTGCGCTGGCTGTTCGGCGCCGCCAAGGCCGGCCATGCCGGCACGCTCGACCCGCTGGCGACCGGCATCTTGCCGATCGCGCTCGGCGAGGCGACCAAGGCCGTGCCGCATGTACAGGACGGTACCAAGGTCTACCGCTTCGCCATCCAATGGGGCATCGCCACCACCACCGACGATGCCGAGGGCGCGGAAGTCGCCCGCTCGGACCATCGCCCCAGCCAGGCCGAACTCGAAGCCGTGCTGCCCGAATATACTGGCCTTATCAGCCAGGTGCCGCCGATCTATTCGGCGCTGATGATCGATGGCGAACGCGCCTATGACCTGGCGCGCGCCGGCGAGGCGGTGGAACTGGCGGCGCGCGAAGTGCGGATCGATGCCATCAAGCTCGTTTCGCATGGCGCGGATCGTTCGCTGCTCGAAGTCGTGTGCGGCAAGGGCACCTATGTGCGCTCGCTCGCCCGCGACATCGCCGAAAGGCTTGGCACGCGCGGCCATGTCGGCATGCTGCACCGCGCCGCCGTCGGCCCGTTCACCGATGCGGACGCGGTGACCATCGACATGCTGGAAGCGGTCGAAGGCGAAGAACGCGACCGATTGATCCGCCCGATTGCCTCGGGACTGTCCGAACTATTCGAACTCCGGCTCAATCCGGTGCAGGTCACGGGCGTCCGCCACGGCAATCCGGTGCTGCTGACCGGGGCCGGCGCACCGATCGAACTCGAAGACTGCTGGGCGAGCTTTGCCGGCGAGGTGATCGCCACCGGTTCCGTCGAAAACGGCCAGTTCCGGCCCCGTCGCGTGTTCAATACGTGACGGCGGCATTGGCCGGGGCTAGGCTTGGGCTCCTGATTCTCGCCGGCTGAACCAGCCTATGTTCTTCAAGCCGAAAATTCCGGCCTCGACGCAATTGAATATCGATGGGCGCCCCGTCGAGATCAGCGTGCGCGTCAATGCGCGCTCGCGCTCCTATCGCCTGTCGATCCCTCATAGCGGCGAGCCGGTTCTGACGCTGCCGCCTCATGGCCGCTGGAGCGAGGCCGAAGCCTTTCTCCACCGCCACAGCAACTGGCTCGCCGCGCGGCTGAAACGCGCGGCGGTGCCGGTCAGCTTCGCCCATGGCGCCATGGTGCCCCTCCGGGGAATCGAGCATCGCATCATCGGCACCGGCAGATTGCGCGGCGTCGTGGAAGAGACGGTCGAGGATGGCATGCCGGTGCTGCTGGTGCCCGGCGATCCGGCGCATCAGGAACGGCGGCTCACCGATTGGCTGAAGGCGGAGGCTGCCAAAGACCTTACGCGGCAGACCGCCATCCACGCCGAACGGCTCGGCGTCACCGTCAAATCCATCCGCATGCGCAGCCAGTCGAGCCGCTGGGGTTCGTGCTCATCGAGCGGCAACCTCAATTACAACTGGCGGCTCATCATCGCGCCGGCCTTCGTGCTCGATTATGTGGCCGCCCATGAAGTGGCCCATCTCGTCGAAATGAACCACTCCGCCGCCTTCTGGGCCACCGTCAAACGCACCCTGCCCGACATGGAAAAAGGCCGCGCCTGGCTCAAGGCACATGGCCGGCAATTGATGGCGTATGGGCTTAAGGGCACCACGCCTCACCCACCACAATCGCTTCCGCGGGCTCTTCACTTCGCGATGCCGGTCCAGCAAACACCCTCGGGTCGAGCCCGAAGGTAACAAGCGGTGGATGAGGATTGTATTGTAGCGCGGGAAGGAGAGAGGTTCCCGTGGTGGCGCATGGGCCAGAAAGAAATTGTTGCCGCCTGGAATAGTGCCCCACCAGCGCAGGATAGATTGCCGCTCGTTACCTGTCCCACATATCGCATCGCCCCGGATCGTCACCCTCGGGCTCGACCCGAGGGCTCTTCACTTTGCGATGCACGATTAGGTGCAACACCCTCGGGCCAAGCCCGGGGGTGACGAGCGGTGGTGACGGAATGGGCGAGCGGCAGGAACCACCCCGCTGAACGTCCTAACCCCCGAAAATCAAATCCATCAGCGTCCGCTGCGACCCTTCGCTTTGCTGCGGGGTCGGCTGGGCCGCATTCGGATCGTAGATCGGCTGCGGCGGCACGGGCTGGCTGGTCACATAGACCTGCTGGCCGGTGTTCGGGTCGATCATCACCTGAAGCGGCTGGCCGGTATTAGGATCGATCGGCGGCACGCCCGGCTGACCCTGCTGGATCGGATAACCCGTCACCGGATCGACCTGCTGGCCGCCTTGCGCGAAGCCGGCATTCGGGTCCTCCTGCTGCGGCAGGATGACCATGCCGGTCGCCGGATCGATCTGGAAGCCGTTCTGCTGCGTCGGCTGGGTCGGCTGCGGTTCGGCAAAGCCGTTCTGTGTCGCCATACCCGTATTGGGGTCGACCTGGAAACCGGGCTGCGCCAACTGGCCGGCATTGGGATCGAACTGCGGCTGGCTCGCCATTCCACTATCGATCGGGGTCTGCACCGGCTGGCCGGTCTGGGCGTCGATATACTGCACCATGGGCGCGCCGGTATTGGGATCGATGACCGGCTGGCCGGTCGTCGGATCGACGATCTGCTGCGCCACCATTTGCGAGGCGACGGCGCCGCCCGGAATATCGGCAACCTGCAGCCCCTCATGCGCCTTGGTCATGAACTGGCTCCAGATCGACACCGGCACATTGCCGCCCGACAGGGTGGTCTTGGTGTCGTTGTCATTGCCGAGCCAGACGCCGGTGACCATTTTCGAGGTGTAGCCGATGAACAGCGCATCGCGCGAATTCTGGCTGGTGCCGGTCTTGCCGGCAAAGGGCCAGCCATTGAGATTGGCGCCCTTGCCCGTGCCCACCTCGACGGCGGTTTTGAGCATGTCGTTCATCTCGGCGAGGATATTGGGCGCGATGACCTGGCCGGGGCCGGCATGGCTCGCCTCGTAGAGCACTTCGCCATCGACCGTCTCGATGCGGGTGATGACATTGGGGATGATGCCGATACCGCCATTGGCGAAGGGTGCATAGGCCCCGGTCAGTTCCAGGAGGCTCACTTCCTGGGTACCAAGCGCGATGGAGGGCACCGCCGTCATGGGCGTCGAGATGCCCATGCGCATGGCGGTGTCGATCACCGCCTGCGGCGTCACGTCGATGGCGAGGCGCGCCGCAACCGTGTTGAGCGAATAGGCGAGGCCCTGGCGCAGCGTCACCGTGCCGGCATATTTGCCCGAGGCATTGCGCGGGCTCCAGCCCTCATAATTGAACTGCGCATCTTCGGCGATGGTATCGGGCGTATAGCCCTTTTCCATGGCCGTGAGATAGACGAAGGGCTTGAAGGTCGAGCCGGGCTGGCGCCGCGCGGTGACGGCGCGGTTATACTGGCTCGCCTGATAATCGACGCCGCCCACCATGGCGCGAATGGTCCCATCCACATCCATGGCGACGAGCGCCCCCTGGCTGAAACCGCGCTTCGGACCTTCGCTGGCGACAGCCTCGCGCACGATGAGTTCGGCTTCTTTCTGCAAATCCCAATTGACGGTGGTATGGACGATCACGTCCTTGTCGACATCGCCGACATAGGCCTGCATCAGGCTTTCCACCCAGTCGGCGACATAGGATTCCGAACCCGCAACGCGGGTGCGCACCGTCTGGTTGGGGTCGATCTGTGCTGCGTCGGCTTCTTCCTTGGTGATATAGCCTTCCTGCGCCATCAGGTTGAGCACGATGCGCTGGCGTTCCTTGGCCCGCTCCGGATTGGTCTTCGGGTTATAGGCGGAAGGCGCGGGCAGCAGCCCCACCAGCATGGCCGCCTGGCCGAGCGAGAGATTGCGGGCGGAAACGCCGAAATAGGTCTGCGCCGCCGCCTCGATACCGGTGGCGCCCGCGCCGAAATAGACGCGATTCATATAGAGTTCGAGGATTTCTTCCTTGCTGTAGTTCTGCTCGAGCCACAGCGCCAGCAGCGCTTCCTGCACCTTGCGGCCGAGCGTCTGTTCCGGCGTGAGGAACAGGTTCTTGGCCACCTGCTGGGTGATGGTCGAGGCGCCACGGGTGACACCGCGCGCTTCGATCATTTCGACCGCCACCGAGACGAGGCCGATGGGATCGACACCGAAATGGCTCATGAAGCGCCGGTCTTCGGAGGCGATGAACGCCGCCGGCACGAAATACGGGAGTTCGCGATAGGTGATCGCTTCGCCGCCCGTCTGCCCGCGATTGGAAATCAGCTGGCCATCGGCAGCGAGGACGCGGATATTGGGCGGCCGATCGGGAATGGCCCAGGTATCGGAAGAGGGCAGTTGCGCGCCGTAATAGACGACGACGCCGATAACGGCGATGCCGCCCCACAGGCACAGCACGAATCCCCAATAGAACAGGCCCATGAAGAGGCCCCCAAGAAAGCTGCGGCGCTTCTTGGCGCGCGGCTGCTTGGCAGGCCTGGCCGAACCCCGGCGCGGCTTTTTCGGAGGCTTGCCGCCACCATTGCCACCGCCAAAACCGCCGCCGCCCGAACGTTCGTCGTCGACGAAGCCGCCGACGGCCTGGCCCATGGTCGGCTCGACGCGGTCGCGCCCCCGGCTCCAGCCGCCCTTTTTCGCCTGCGGCCGGGCTGTCGTCCGTTTCGGTTGGCTGCCGACCCGGTCATCGGGGGAAATGCGAAGATCCATCAATCATACCCTGAAAGGTGCCTTGCGCCTTTTACTCCGTTCCAGCGCCTGAGGAAACCGAAGCATAGCGCATATATGGCTGATCGCGGCCGTCCCGCAGTCATCGAAGCAGTCCACTGCTTGCATTCGCGCGGCCGGCTACGCTTGTCCGGGCCAAATGTGGCCGGTTTATGTGGGAATTATCACGATATGTCCGGTTGTTGCACCGGCAACACGCTGACGCAGCCTCACGGTAAAAATTTCGATAGCGTATGAGGGGCTGCCTCGGGATAGTCGAGGCATGGCAAGCTGCCGGCATCCAATTGACCTCGTGCCGCCAATTTTGTATTACTTGTAATACAAGGAGCTTTTCATGGCTGAACTGTCCGATCCCATCACCCTGCGCCTGCCGCGGGATATTCTCCGCGATATCGAGAAAATTGCCGAGGGGTCCGAGAGGACCCGAAGCTGGGTCATCGTGCGCGCCTTGAAGTTCTATTTGGCCCGCGAATCCGAAGGCGGCATCTGCCTGTCCGTGCTGCGCGGCCGGGAAGAAGCCGATGGCGAGCGCGATGCCGACGAGATCCTGGCTGAACTCGACCAGATCATCCGGAATGGTAAAGCCGCCTGATGAGGGTCAGGCTGTCGGCCGAGTCCCAGCGGGACATATCAGGCCAGCTTGCCTATCTGCGCGGCAAGACCGTCTCAGGCATGGTGGCCTTCAGGGACATCACCAAGCGCGGCCTGACACTGTTGAAAGACCAGCCCGGTGCGGGCTTCACGGAATCCGCGATCCCGCTTCGCGGCGCGAGGCGTATCATCGTGAGCGGCTGGTATTTCGACTATGACGTTATCGACGATACGGTGCTGGTGCATCGCATCACGAGTTCGATCAACACACCCTCGCTGAAATACGACGACGACTTCGACTATGAAAGCGATGATGATCCGAGCCTTCCAGACACCGGATCAAAACGCCCGTCATAATCTCCTGTACGAGAAGCCCGCAATCACACATCCAGATTGGACACGCTCAGCGCATTGTCCTGGATGAAATCGCGGCGCGGCTCGACGAGATCGCCCATCAGCGCGGTGAAGATCTGGTCGGCTTCGTCGGTCTGGTCCACTTCGACCTGCAGCAGGGTGCGGGCATTGGGGTCGAGCGTGGTTTCCCAGAGCTGTTCGGGGTTCATCTCGCCCAGCCCTTTGTAGCGCTGCAGCGAAATGCCCTTGCGCCCGGCGTCGGAGACGGTCTTGAACAGCGAGGACGGCCCGAAAATGGGGGTCTGGTCGCCCTTGCGCGTCAGCGTCGGCACGCCGCCATAGAGTTCGTCGAGCCGGTCGGCCAGTTGCCGAAGCTTGCGCGCATCGGCGCTCTGCAACAGCGCCTGGTCGATGACATGGGTTTCGGTGACGCCGCGCACGGTGCGCGAGAAGGCAAGCCCGCCCTCATCGGTCACGGAACCGGTCCAGCCGCGCTCCAATTCGTCGGAAATGCGGTCGAGGCGGTTGGCGATGCGCTGCATCGTCTCCTGGCTGCGCGCCGGGTCGGACAGGCCTTCGGGATCGAGACCACCGACGATCGCCGCTTGTTCGACGAGATTGCGGTTGTAGCGCGTGTTGAGATTGTCGATGGCTCGCACGATATCGCGCGCCTGATTGAGGATGGACAGAAGATCCTGTCCGGCATGCGCGGCCCCATCGCGGGTGGTGAACACCGTCTCGTCCATGCCGGTCGACAGGAGATAATCCTCCAGCGCCGCCTCGTTCTTGAGGTACTGTTCGGACTGGCCGCGCTTGATCTTATAAAGCGGCGGCTGGGCGATATAGATATGGCCGCGCTCGATCAGCTCCGGCATCTGCCGGTAGAAGAAGGTCAAGAGCAGGGTGCGGATATGGGCGCCGTCGACATCGGCGTCCGTCATGATGATGATCTTGTGGTATCTGAGCTTGTCGGCGCTGAATTCCTCCCGGCCGATGCCGGTGCCGAGCGCGGTGATGAGCGTGCCGACCTGGTCGGAGCTGATCATGCGGTCGAAACGGGCGCGTTCGACATTGAGGATCTTGCCGCGCAGCGGCAGCACCGCCTGGGTAGCGCGGTCGCGGCCCTGCTTGGCGGAGCCGCCGGCCGAATCGCCCTCGACGATGAAGATTTCGGACTTGGCCGGATCGCGCTCCTGGCAGTCGGCGAGCTTGCCGGGCAAGGACGAGATTTCGAGCGCGCCCTTGCGGCGGGTCAGTTCGCGCGCCTTGCGCGCCGCCTCGCGCGCGGCGGCGGCTTCCGCCACCTTGCTCGCGATCACCTTGGCTTCGGCGGGATGTTCCTCGAACCACTGGCCGAGCTTTTCGTTGACGACGTTCTCGACCACGGGCCGCACTTCGGACGAGACCAGCTTGTCCTTGGTCTGGCTCGAAAATTTCGGGTCCGGCACCTTGACCGAGAGCACGCAGGTCAGCCCTTCGCGCGTATCGTCGCCCGAAAGCGTCACCTTTTCCTTCTTCGAGATGCCCGAGCTTTCGGCATAGCCGGTCACCTGCCGGGTCAGCGCCCCGCGCAGGCCCGCCAGATGCGTGCCGCCATCGCGCTGCGGGATGTTGTTGGTGAAGCAGAGGACGTTTTCGTGATAGCTGTCGTTCCACTGCAGCGCCACTTCGACGGTAATGCCGTCCTTTTCGTGGCTGAAGGCAATGGGCTTGCCGATCAGCGAGGATTTCGCCTTGTCGAGATAGGTGACGAAGGCTTCTAACCCGCCCTCATAGAACAGGTCGATTTCGACCGGCTCGGTATGGCGGCGATCGGCGAGAAGGATATGGACGCCCGAATTGAGGAAAGCGAGCTCGCGCAGGCGATGCTCCAGCGTCTTGAAGTCGAACTCGACCATGGTGAAGGTTTCGGGCGAGGGCATGAAGGTGATCTCGCTGCCCGAACGGCCTTCATAGGTGCCGGGCTGCCAGTTCTGTTCATAAGTGCCGGTCACCGCCAGCGGCGCATCGGCATCGCCATGGGTGAAGCTCATCTCGTGGATTTCGCCGCCGCTGCGGATCTTGAGTTTCAGCCAGACCGAAAGCGCGTTGACGACGGAAACGCCGACGCCATGGAGACCACCGGAAACCTTATAGGAATTCTGGTCGAACTTGCCGCCGGCATGCAGCTGGGTCATGATGACCTCGGCGGCGGAAACGCCTTCTTCCTTGTGAATGCCGGTGGGGATGCCGCGGCCATTATCGATGACGGTGACCGAGCCATCGGCATTGAGCGTCACGGTGACGAGGTCGGCATGCCCCGCCAGCGCTTCGTCGATGGCGTTGTCGACGACCTCATAGACCATGTGGTGCAGGCCCGAGCCGTCATCCGTATCCCCGATATACATGCCCGGGCGCTTGCGCACCGCATCGAGCCCCTTCAGCACCTTGATGCTGTCGGCGCCATATTCGGAAGGAAGGGATTTTTCGGTATCGGTCATGAGGTCCGAATCAAACTTTCATATACTGACACGGTTGTAACGGATAGAGGGGCCAACCCCAAGCAAAATGGCCCTTTTTGGCCGGTTTGCAGGGGAAAGCCTCAGGGGCCGGACGGCCCCGGAAAGAGCCTGCCGTCGCGCACCGTGATCCGCTGCGCCCGATCCCCGAGCGCTTCGAACAGCAGGGGGTCGGTGCCGGTCAGGAAGCACTGGGTACCGAGCCCGTCAAGGGCCTGGAACAGCGCCCGTCTACGGTCGGGATCGAGATGGGCGGCGATCTCGTCGAGCAGCAGGAACGGCGTGATGCCGGTACGGGCCTTGACCAGCCGCGCATGGGCCAGAATGAGCCCGATCAGCAGCGCCTTCTGCTCGCCGGTGGACCCGAGCGCCGCCGGCATGCCCTTCTGGGCATAGGTGACGTCGAGATCGACACGGTGTGGTCCAGATATGGTGCGTCCGGCCGCCCGATCAAGCCCGCGCGAGCGCCCCCAAAGGCCGGCCAGTTCTGCCTCCAGCGCAGAGGAGGACAGCGGCTCCGCCCGATCCTCGAAAAGCGGCGTCAGCGCCAGATGCGCGGCCGGAAAATTGGCGTCATCGAGGCTTTCGGCGATCAGCGCCTGAAGATGGCCGAGGCTGTCGGCGCGCGACAGATGGATGGCGGCCGCAAGCTCTGCCATCTGCGCCTCGATGGCGCCGAGCCATGTCGGATCGCCATCCTCTTCGAGCAGGCGATTGCGCTGGCGCATGACCTTCTCGAAATCGGAGACGATGGCCGAATGGCCGGGAATGAGCGTCGTCACCAGCCGGTCGAGAAAGCGCCGCCTTTCGCTCGCCGGCCCCGAAAACAGCCCATCCATGCCGGGCGTCAGCCACAGGACGCGCAGATAATCGCTCATCGCCTCCATGGAGCGGGCATTGGCGCCATTGATGCGCACGCGCCGGCCCGCTTCCCCCGGCGCCGAACCCGTGCCGATATCGCTGGCGCCGTCCTCGGTCTCGACCGTGGCAGCCACCGCCCAGCCCTGATCGGAACCCTGCGCCTGCATGGTCTCGAAACTGGCGCCGCGCAGCCCCCGGCCCGGCGACAGCACCGACACCGCTTCGAGCAGATTAGTCTTGCCCGCCCCGTTCGGCCCGGTCAGCACCACATGGCGACGATCAAGATCGAGCGCCGCCGCGGTGTAATTGCGAAAATTGGTGAGGCGCAGGCGGGAGATATAGCGGGAATATATCATCGATCCCGCCAAGGGCACGATGCGGCCCTCCTCCCCCTTGAGGGGAGGAGGTGGGGGTGGGGGTGCTGCGCTCTCCCGGCCATCTGCACATGGGAGGGGGCAGCACCCCCACCCTTAATCCCTCCCCTCAAGGGGGAAGTGTTTATATTGGGCATTTCAGTTTGATATAGAACGATCAGTTCCTGCGCCTCCCTCCCCCTTGAGGGGAGGGATTGAGGGTGGGGGTTCCGTCGCTCCCGCAAGTTCGGTCTGTGTTGGGGCATATGAACCCCCACCCCGGCCCTCCCCTCAAGGGGGAGGGAGCGATGGAGCCGAGGGTTTCGCACCCAACAATCCCGGCCCTTCAAACCCGCATCGGCATCAGCACATAGAGCGCCTGCGCCTCGCCCTCTTCCTTCACTAGCGTCGGCGAGCCGGCATCGTTGAAGAGGAAAACCGCGCTGTCCGAGCGGATCTGGCCGACGATATCAAGCAGATAGCGCGCATTGAAGCCGATCTCGAAACCGTCCGTCGCGAATTCGACCGCCAGTTCCTCGCTCGCCGTGCCATGATCCGGATTGGTCACCGACAATTCCAGCAGCCCTTCGCGCGCCGACAGCTTCACCGCCTTGCCGCCGCGCTCCGAGGCGATGGTGGAGACGCGATCGACGGCGGTGGCGAAAGCGGCGCGGTCGACATTCATCTGCTTGTCGTTGTTCTTGGGCGTCACCCGGTCGTAATCGGGGAAGGTGCCCTCGATCAGCTTCGACAGCAGCACGACGCTGCCGACGGTGAAGCGGATTTTGGTGTCGCTGACTTCGACCGCGACATCGCCCTCAGCGCCGTCGAGCAGCTTCTGCACTTCGCCGACGGTCTTTTTCGGCACGATGATGCCGGGCATGCCCTTGGCGCCCTCGGGCGCCTCGAAATCGGCGCGGGCCATGCGGTGGCCGTCGGTGGCGACGGCGCGCAGCACCGTGCCGGTGGCGCTGTTCTCGACGGTGTGGAAATAGATGCCGTTGAGATAATAGCGCGTCTCCTCGTTGGAGATGGCGAACTGGGTGCGCTCGATGAGGTCGCGCAGCGCCGAAGCGGGCATGGTGAATTCATGGCCGAAGGCGCCCGATTTGAGATCGGGGAAGCTGTCGGGCGACAGGCATTGCAGGTTGAAGCGCGAGCGGCCCGAGGTCAGCACCATATGCTCGCCGCCATCGGTTTCGAGGCGCACTTCGGCGCCATCGGCGAGCTTCCTGACGATCTCATAAAGCGTATGGGCCGGTATCGTGGTGGTGCCGGGGGTCGAGACCATGGCCGGCAGGCTTTCGGTCACTTCGATGTCGAGGTCGGTGGCGCGCAGCTCCACCCCGTCGTTTTCGGCCTTGAACAGCACATTGGCGAGGATCGGATAGGTGTTGCGCCGCTCGACCACGCGATGCACATGGCCCAGGGATTTGAGCAGATGATTGCGTTCGAGCGTGACCTTCATCGACAACTTCCTTCAGCACGTAACCTGCCCATCCGGGCAGTAAAAACCCCGGCGAGCCGGGGTTTGGACGTTTACAGTTTCATAACGGATTAGCAAGGCCGGACTGCGGGTTTGGCGGCGTTGAGCTGTGAATCAGCCGACAAAATCGACAGCGATGGAGAAGCGTTCCGCCGGCGCGGCGCCGAAGTCCTCAAGGCCCTCGAACGGCGCGCATCCGCGGATGGCCCGCACCGTGCTTTCGACGAGCGGCGCGAGCTTGGCGGCAGTCTTGGGATCGGATGCGGCAACCTCGGGATCGCCATTGAGGGTGCCGTCGCCGAGAAAGCTCAGCGTGACCTTCACCCGCCGGCCTTCAAAACCCGGAGGCAGCGACCAGCAGGCGGAAAGCTGCGCGCGGATGGCATTGCCGATGGCCGCGCGATCCGCCGTGGAATCGGGCCGCGGCGCCGGTGCCGGCGTCTGGGCAAAGGCCGGCCCCGCGACTACAAGCGCGCAGAAACCGGCAATGCTGGCGAGACGCAGGATCATGGCGCGAAACTGCCGGGCCTCTCGGGCCAAACTGTGGCGGAAGCCTTGGCCCTGAAATCGCTCTCACCGGAGCGATTTTGCGGCGGCTATACCGCCGCCGGGCCTCACTCCTCCAGCATGCGCTTCAGCAGTTCGATTTCCTGGCAGAGCTCGTGATCGTCCTTCATCATCTGCTCGACCTTGCGCACCGAATGGAGGACGGTGGTGTGGTCGCGGCCGCCGAAGCGGCGCCCGATTTCGGGCAGCGACCGGCTGGTCAGGGCCTTGGCGAGGAACATGGCGATCTGGCGCGGCCGCACCACATCGCGCGAGCGGCGGGCCGAGAGCAATTCGTTGCGCGGCACCTTGTAGTGGCGCGAGACGATCTTGAGGATGTCCTCGATGCGGACACGGCGCGCTTCGCGGGCGCGAACGAGATCGCCGAGGGTTTTTTCCGCCAGCGGCACGGTGATGAGCTCGCCGGTCAGCTGGTTGGCGGCGACGAGGCGGTTGACGGCGCCGTCGAGGTCGCGGCCATGGCTGATGACCACGCGGGCGATATAGTCGACCACCGGCGCCGGGAAATGCATGCCGAAGCGGGCGGCGGCGAGATCGGCGCGGCGCTGTACGATGGCCCGGCGCAGGTCGAGGTCGAAGCCGGAAATCGGCACGACGAGACCACCCGAAAGGCGCGAGCGCACGCGCTCGTCGAGCATTTCGAGATCGCGCGGCGGCGCGTCGCCGGCCACCACCACCTGCTTGGCGCCGGTCAGGAGCGTGCCGAGCGTATGGCCGAATTCGGTGGCCGATTTGCCCTGCAGGAACTGCATGTCGTCGATCAGCAGCAGGTCCACGCGCCGCAGCCATTCCTTGAAGGCCAGCGCCGACTGGCGCTGCACGGCGGTGATGAAATGATACATGAAGTGGTCAGCCGTCAGATAGACGATGTTGCGGCTGGAATCGGCTTCCTGCGTGGCATGGGCGATGGCATTGAGAAGATGCGATTTGCCGAGGCCGACGGTCGAATGGATATAGACCGGGTTGAAGGTCACGGTGTTGTTGGCGGCGGCCGTCGCGATCTGCCTCGCAACGCCGAAGGCCATTTCATTGGCCTCGCCGGCGACGAAACTGTCGAAGGTCATGCGCGGATCGATGGCGCTGCCGGAAAGGGCATCGCCCTTCGGCGCACTGTTGTCGCGCACCAGCCGGGGCGTTGCCGGAATGACCGGCGCGGCAGCGGGGGCAGAGGTTGCCACCTCGACCGGGGCCGGTTCGGCCTGCGGGGCGACGCGCGGCCGGGGCTGGCCGTTGACGCGCAGGGTCACCTGCAGCCGCGTGATCGCCTCCATATCCTGGTGAAAGGCCTCGACGATGCGGTCGGCATAGTTGGATTGCACCCAGGAGCAGAGGAAGCGCGTCGGCGCCGACAGATGCACCAGATCGTCCACCAGTTCCTCGAGTTCGAGCCGGGCGAACCAGGAGGTGAAGACGTCCTCGCCGACAGCCGCCTTGAGCCGCGCCCGAACCCTGTTCCAGAGTTCGCGCTGGGCTTCGGAGGATGCATCTGAGGACATGGCAGGCGTCTCGCCTTTGGTGGTCGATTGGGTGGAAGAGAGATTGGCGTGGCTCCAATCATCACTTCCGGCGGTCGCCTGTCGCTTCATAATGTCATGCCCCAAATTTCATGTTCGCACCGGTCCGCAAAATCCGGTGCCGCTCTGTTGTTATTCAGCGTCCAGCCATCAACCCGAAAAGGGTTTCCTAGACATGGCTTCGCCGCCTGCCCGCCCACACGGTCGTGCATCTACCTCCGACGGAAGAACCGTCGCTACGCTATCGAAATCATTGACTTGAACCTGACCGGAACCGGTCAGCTCACCCTATACTCAACGCCGCGCCGGGAATGCCGGGCGGCTAATACACTTCCACCGCCACGGACCTTCACCGACCCAAACGACCCGACATTGCTGCCGCGGCCGACCCTAGATTTTGAACCCCAAACACGACCCCATCAGCAGGCTGGAGCAGACTTTTCCGCCGCCCCTTTCGAGCTGACCAAACCATTTTAGAGGGACGTTTTTGGGGCCGCAACACGTGAATCGTCGATTTAGGGGCTTGACTCGGAGGATGTAAAAAACCGTTTCCCGCGCCCTCGAAAACCTCTCAAAGCAAGCGCCTGTGACTCAACGCAGAATCGGCTCAAAATAGGCCGCTGCGTCCAGAAAATTTATTCCCGCGACTGTGCGTTTCGGCCGGAAAACGGCAGAAAACAAGGGCGTCCAGCATTCAGATAATTCATCTAAAGTGCTGACAATACGCAAAGAATATTGCGGAGGCATTCTGTGACCAGGATGACATATTACCGTCACCCCCTCGTCACAACGGCGGGTGCCGGGGAAAAGCGTACCCTTCACCCGGCAAATGAAAAGGGCCCCTTGCGGAGCCCTTCCAAAGTCCGCTCAGCGCGCGGACGCCAAAGCGTCGATCAGACCGACAGCGCCTTCACGCGGCTGTTGAGGCGCGACACCTTGCGGGCCGCCAGATTGGCATGAACGATGCCCTTGGAAGCGGCGCGGGTGATTTCCGGCTCGGCGGCGCGCAGCGCCTCCACGGCCAGCTTGTGGTCGCCGGCGGTGATGGCTTCCTCGACCTTGCGGATGAAGGTGCGCATGCGCGAACGGCGCGACTTGTTGACCGCGGTGCGGGCTTCGATCTTGCGGGTCGCCTTCTTGGCTGACGGCGTATTGGCCATGAACTGTCCTCTTGGCACATCGTCCGCACGGATCGCCGCTGCTGCGCGCCCAAACCGTCCGGTATGAAAATGGAAGCGGCGGCATCGATAGCCGCCAAGTTGGCGGGTCTATAGATGATGGCCCGGTTCCGGTCAACTGGATTCAACCGTCCGCCATCGCCGCTGCGACGCTTTTGTGACGCGCTCACGGCCGCTTCTGGCACACGGGGCAATAAAAGGTCGAGCGGCCCGACTGGACGATGCGGGCGATGGTGCCAGTGCAGAGCGGCGTCGGGCAGGGTTCGCCCTCGCGATCATAGACCGCAAACCGATGCTGGAAATAGCCCGAGCCGCCATCTGCCTTGCGAAAATCCCTCAAGGTCGAGCCGCCAGCCTCGATGGCCTCGATCAGCACCTGGCGCACGGCATGGACCAGATTCTCGAGCACCGCCTTGGGCCTGCCCGTGGGCGTCACCAGCGTGCCGGCAGCCACCGTCGGCAGGATATGGGCGCGGTGCAGCGCCTCCGAGACATAGATATTGCCGAGCCCCGCCACCACGCGCTGGTCGAGCAGCGCCGCCTTGATCGGCGCCTTCTTGCCGGCAAAGGCAGAGGCCAGTTCCCCGGCATTGAAGGCATTGGACAAGGGCTCGGGGCCGAGGCCGGCGAGATAGGGGCTGTCCTCAGGATTTTTATAAATATCGATGAAGCCGAAACGCCGCGGATCGGCATAGATGAGGTGCATGTCGCCATGGCTCGGATGATGCAGCGTCCAGATCATGTGGTCATGCCTGGGCGCCGTCTCCGTCTCGTAATAGCGGCTGGGCTCGTCGAGCCGCATATCGGCGAAACGATAGGAGCCGGTCATGCCGAGATGGCTCAGCACCGTCCTGCCGTTGGAGAGGCCGAACAGCAGATATTTGGCCCGCCGCCCCACCGAGCCGATTTCCGCCCCTTCCAGCTTTTCGGCAAGACCCATCGGAAAGGCGAAACGCAGATCGCCTCGGTTGAGGGTGACCTTGTCGATGCGGGCGCCTTCGAGATAAGGAGCAAGCCCGCGGCGCACCGTTTCGACCTCTGGCAGTTCAGGCATGGAAGAGTCCTTTTCACCGTGCCCAGCCTCTGCGGTGGCAATGCCGGGGCGGCTCCGATATGGTCGCGCCGAACGCTATCACAGTTCTCACGAGGCCCAAGCCATGACCGAGGCGCGCGAAACCACCCATTTCGGCGAGCAGACCGTCGCTCTGGAGGACAAGCAGGGCCTTGTCAACGCCGTGTTCCATGGCGTTGCCGACCGCTACGACCTGATGAACGACCTGATGAGCGGCGGCATCCACCGGCTCTGGAAGGATGCCATGGTGGCCGAGCTCGCCCCACCCAAATCCGGCAGCCGGCCCTATCGCGTGCTCGACATGGCGGGCGGCACCGGCGACATCGCCGAGCGCATCATCAATGCCTCTGTCGGCTATGCCGAAGTCGTCGTCAGCGACATCAATTCCGATATGCTCAGGGTCGGCGCCGAGCGCGCCAAATCCTGGCGCTATCCGGCCCAGGCGAGCTTCGTCGAAGCCAATGCCGAGGAACTGCCCTTCGAAACCGGCAGTTTCAACGCCTATACCATCGCCTTCGGCATCCGCAACGTGCCGCGCATCCAGAAAGCCCTGGGAGAGGCCCATCGCGTGTTGAAGCGCGGCGGGCGCCTGCTGGTGCTCGAATTCAGCCAAGTCGACGTGCCGGGGCTCGATGCCGTCTACAAGGTGTTCTCCGACCGAGTCATTCCGCCCATGGGCGGGATCGTCACCGGCGATGCCCAGCCCTATCAATATCTAATCGAATCCATCCGCAAATTCCCGAAGCCTCCGGCTTTCTCGGCGATGATCGCCGAGGCCGGCTTCAGGCGGGTCAAGCACACCGCCTATAGCGGCAATATCGCGGCGCTGTTCAGCGCCTTCAAGCTTTAGGGCGCCCATGATCCTGACGGCCTATTTCCGGCTCATCCACGCGGGCTATGTGCTGGCGCGCGAGGGCGCGCTCTCCATCGTAGAGCCCGGCGCCCTGCCCTGGCCGCTGCGCTTCGGCATCCGGGCCGGCCGGCTGATCGAGCGCCGCGCGGTGCGGCGCACCGGCCGCGTGGAACGGCTCAACCGCGCCCTCAACCGGCTAGGGCCGACCTATGTGAAATTCGGCCAGACGCTGGCGACGCGCCCCGACATTGTCGGGCCGGAAATCGCCGCCGATCTTGCCGGCCTCCAGGACCGGATGGAGCCCTTCGATCCGGCGCTGGTGCCGGCCATTCTCGAAACCGCACTCGGCCCCAAGGCTGCAGACCTGACGCAATTGTCGCCACCGGTCGCCGCCGCCTCCATCGCGCAGGTGCACAAGGCGGTGCTCGCCGAAGCGGGCAAGCCGAAGCGCAATGTCGCCGTCAAGGTGCTGCGCCCGGGCGTCGCCCGCCGCTTCATGGCCGATCTCGAAAGCTATTATGCCGGCGCGCGCCTTGCCGAACGCATGGTGCGCTCGACAAGGCGGCTGAAGCCGACCGAGGTGGTGGCGACCCTCGAACGATCCTCCCGGCTCGAACTCGATCTGCGCTTCGAGGCCGCCTCGATTTCGGAATTTTCGGAAAACATCGCTTCCGACGAAGGCTTCGTCGTGCCCGAAGTCAGCTGGGACCATACCGGCTCCAATGTGCTCACCCTGTCCTGGGTCGAGGGCATTCCGATCCGCGATCTCGACGCGCTCGATGCGGCCGGTCTCGACCGCAAATTGCTGGCCCGCAATGTGCTGCAGAGTTTTCTCAAGCACGCCATCCGTGACGGCTTCTTCCATGCCGACATGCATCCGGGCAATCTCTTCGCCGACCCCAAAACCGGGTCGATCATCGCCGTCGATTTCGGCATTATGGGCCGCATCGGCAGGGCCGAGCGGCGCTTTCTCGCCGATATCCTCTACGGCTTCATCACCCGCAATTACCGTATGGTGGCGCAGCGCCATTTCGATATCGGCTATGTGCCCAAGGCGCAGTCGGTCGACGATTTCGCCCTTGCCATCCGCTCCATCGGCGAGCCCCTGCATGGCCGCAAGGCCGCCGACATCTCGATGGCGCGCGTCCTCGGCCAGCTCTTTACCATCACCGAACTGTTCGACATGCAGACCCGGCCCGAACTGGTGCTGCTGCAAAAGTCCATGGTACTGGTCGAGGGCGTCGCCCGCGCGCTCGATGCCGATCTCGATATCTGGACCGTCGCCGAACCCGTGGTCGGCACCTGGCTGCGGCGCGAGGAAGGCCCGCTCGGCAAGGTCGAAGACCTCAAGGACGGCCTTGCCGTCGCGGCCGATGCCGTGCGCCGGGTGCCGGTGATCCTGACCCAGGCGGAACTCGCCCTTGCCGATTATCACGCGCACAAGCACCGGAAATCGGGGCTTCCCACCGGGCTGGTTCTTGCCCTCGCCTGGTTCGGCCTCGTCCTCATCCTCGTCGCCATCTGGCGGCTTCTCACCCTCTGAAACCGCCCCGGCTTGCCCGCGCCCTGCCCTTGGCCGTAGATTGCGCGGCCGGATCGCGACGATCGGAGGCATGATGATGAAGTTGAAGACGATCGGCGGCCTGGCCGGGGCCATGGCCCTTTCGGTAGGGCTTGCGGGCTGCATCGACGCCACGGTCGATGTCGAGGTGACCAGCGAGACCACCGCCCAGGCGACGGTGACGCAGATCATGGATGCCGATTTCTACACCATGCTCAAATCCACCGCTGAGGCCGAAAAGTCCGGCACGCATTTTTGCGATGACGGCACGCTGACCGAAGCCGGCGATGGCGGCGCCATCTGCGTCATCGCCAGCGAGGGCCGCTTTGCCGATCTCACCTTCGGCGAGGACCAGCCCCCGGTGATCTTCACCTCCGAAGGGCGGGGCCTCGTGCGGGTCGCCTTTTCGACCGTCGAGATGAACGATGCGCTCGCTGCCGACGGATCGCTCGATCCCGAAACCGAGGAAATGATCACCGCCTTCTTCACCGGTCACACCATTACCCTGCGCGTTTCCGGAAAAGAGGTGGTCGAAAGCAATATGACCATCTCCGGGGACGGCAAAGCCGCCGAGGAAGCCATTCCCTTTGCCGATCTCATCAATGGCAAGATGGACCTGCCCGACGAACTCTATGCGGTCATACGCACGCAATGACTTTTGACCATCCCGTTTCTATCGATCTCGTCTGGCTCGACCATGGAAAGGGGCTCGACCTGCCCCGCCAGCAGTCGCGCGGCGCCGCCGGGCTCGACCTGCCGGCCGCCATCGCGGCCGATACGGTCCTCACCATCGCGCCGGGCGACTATGCCATGGTGCCGGCCGGCTTCGCCATGGCGCTGCCCGAGGGCTATGAGGCGCAGGTGCGGCCCCGTTCCGGCCTTGCCGCGAAACATGGCGTAACCGTGCTCAATTCTCCCGGAACCATCGATGCCGATTATCGCGGCGAGGTCAAAGTTGTGCTCATCAACCATGGCAGGCTGCCCTTCGAGATCCGGCGCGGCGACCGCATCGCCCAGATGGTGGTGGCGCCGGTCAGTACCGTTCTCTTCAGGCAAAAGGAGAGCCTCGATGAAACCGAGCGCGGGCATGGCGGCTATGGTTCGACCGGGCGCTAGCCTTATCCTGGCGGCAGCGCTCGCCACCCCGGCCATGGCGGGGGACCGGGCCTTGATCGATTTTATCGGCTACTCGGCCGATGGCGGCCATTTCGCCTTCGCTGAATCGGGCATTCAGGACGGGTCCGGCTTTCCCTATGCCAATATCTATGTGGTCGACGTCGCGGACAATGCATGGGTCTCGGGCACGCCTTTGCGCGTGCGGATCGACGACGAGGCGGCAACGCTGGGGGCAGCGCGGCAAAAGGCGATGGCGGATGCCGCGCCTCTCTTCGACAAGCTCGACCTCGCCTATCCCGTCGATATCTGGACGCTTGCCGGCGACGGCGTCGCCGGGCTCGTCGAACAATTGTCGTTCGGCATTCCAGCCTATGGCGTCAGAACCGTCGGCGAACAATGGCAGCTTCGCCTCGAAAGCTATGAAGCGCCCGCCGCACAACCCTGCAGCGACTACACCGACCAGCCGATCAAGGGATTCAGGCTCTCCATCACAGGAGAGACTAGCCACACCGTCCATGCGGACGAAACCATTCCGGCTTCCCGCGGCTGCCCTCTCGATAATTCGCTCTATGCCGTTGTCGCGCCTATGAATGCACAGACGCTCGATAGCGCAGTGGCCATCGTCGCCGTCTATCCGCTGGGCTTCGAAGGGCCGGACCGCCGTTTCCTCGCCGTACCGATTGCACCGTGATGACTCTCACCAATGAAGAAACCCGGCGCTATGCCCGCCATATCGTGCTCAAGGGCATGGGCGGCAGCGGCCAGCAGGCGCTGAAGAATGCACGCGTCCTCGTCGTCGGGGCCGGGGGGCTCGGCAGTCCCGCCATCGCCTATCTCGCCGGCGCCGGCGTCGGGCGGCTCGGCATCATCGACCATGATACGGTCTCGGTTTCCAACCTCCAGCGCCAGGTGATCCATGCCGGCGCCGATATCGGGCGCAACAAGGCCGAGAGCGCGGGCGATTTCGCCCATGACCTCAACCCCCATGTGACGCTCGACATCCATCCCTTCCGGCTGGACGCGGAGATTGCCGCGCAACTGGTCGCCGATTACGACCTCGTTCTCGACGGCACCGACAATCTCACCACAAGGCGCATAACGGCCGCCGCCTGCGAGGCACAGAAGCGGCCGCTGGTTTCGGGCGCGGTCTCGATGTTCGACGGGCAGCTCACCATCTTCGCCCCGCATCTGAGCCTTGCCGACGGCCGACCCGCGCCGCGCTTCACCGATCTCTACCCCGAGGCCGCCGACGATGCCGACCTGCCCTCCTGCGAAGCGACCGGCATTCTCGGCCCGCTCACCGGCGTCATCGGCACGCTGATGGCGATGGAGGCGATCAAATGGATCACCGGCATCGGCGAACCCCTGCTCGGCCGGCTGCTGCTCTATGATGGCAAGACCGCCCGCTTTTCCGAATTCGCCTACGCCTGAGCCCTGAAAATGGCCGAAAGGCCTTCGCGGTAATTCGGATACAGCATTTCGATCCCTAGCGCCTTTTTGATCGCGGCGTTGGAAACCCGCTTGTTGTCGGCATAGAAGCTGCGCTGCATCGGCGACAGTTCGGCGGTCTCGAACGGCAGTTCCGGCGGCGGCGTCACGCCGGCGAGGTCGGCCCCGAAGCTGACGAGATCCTGCGGCGGCGCCGGTTCGTCATCGGCGAGATTGAACGTCCCATCCAGTCGCGCCTCGGCCGCCAGCGCCGTCACCCGGCCGATATCGGCGACATGGATGCGGTTGAAGACCTGACCCGGTTTGACGATGCGATGCGCCGTCCCGTCGCGCAGCTTGTCGAACACCGAACGCCCCGGCCCGTAAATGCCGGCCAGCCGCAGAATGGCCAGCGGCAGGCCTCGCTCTTTCGCATAATCGCGCCATGCCGCTTCCGCCGCGACACGCCGATCCGAGCGCGCATTGCGTGGCACCAGCGGCGCTGTTTCGTCGATCCAGTCGCCGCCGAAATCGCCATAGACCCCGACGGTCGAATAATAGCAGAGCCAGGCGAGGTCCTTGGCCGCATCGAGATCGGCACGGTGCTGCACAAGCGCAGGATCGCCCTCGTCATCGGGCGCGATGGAGAACACGACATGGGTGGCGCGGCGCACATCCGCGCCCAGCGTTTCGCCCGGCGCGCTACCGGTAAAAAGGTGCGGCGTGAAATTTTGCGCCATGAGCGCCGAAACACCCTCGGGGGTGCGCGTGGTTCCGGCAATGGCGGTACCGGGAGCACGTTCAAGCAGGGCATTGGCGGCAGCCTTGGCTGAAAATCCGAGGCCGAAGAAAAAGGCGTTCATCTAGAGCTCAGCCAACCATTCATCTCTGACGGAGCTATCGCCCTCATCGGCGAGCCGCGCAAGCCTTTGCCGCTCCGCCCGCTCCGGCGCGAGCCGCCGCAACGCCCAGATGGCGGCCCCCCGCACGAGCGGATCGTCCGCATCGAGCCGCGCTTCGGCAAGCCCGACAAGCGTTGCATCGCCGCTATTCCCTATGGCAATCAAGACATTGCGCAAGAACCGGCCATGGCCGATGCGCTTGATCGGCGATCCGGAAAACAGGGTCCGAAACCCCTCATCGTCCAGCCGGACGAGATCGGCCAGCGCCGGCCGCTCCAGATCCTCGCGCGCGCGCAACTTCGCCTCGCGGCTGACCTTGGCGAACTTGTTCCACGGGCAGACGGCAAGGCAATCGTCGCAGCCATAAATCCGGTTACCCATGGGCACGCGGAATTCACGCGGAATCGGCCCCTTGTGCTCGATATTGAGATAAGCGAGGCACCGCCGCGCATCGAGCCGGAAAGGGGCGGGAAAGGCCGCTGTCGGGCAGATATCGAGGCAGCGCCGGCACGAGCCGCAGCTTTCCTCATGCGGCGTATCGGCCGGCAATTCGGCCGAGGTGAAGATGGCGCCAAGAAACAGCCAGGAACCGTATTTTCGGCTGACCAATACCGTGTGTTTGCCCTGCCAACCCAAGCCCGCAGCTTCCGCCAGCGGCTTTTCCATCACCGGGGCGGTATCGACGAAAACCTTGACCCCGGCATCGGTCCGCCGCGCCAATAGCCCCGCCAGTTCCTTGAGCTTGCCCTTGATGATGTCGTGATAATCGCGATTGCGCGCATAGACCGAGATCGAGCCATGTGATCGCTCTTTCAGCGTGATCAGCGGATCGGTTTCCGGCCCGTAATTGACACCGAGAAGGATGATCGAACGCACCTTCGGCCACAGCGCCTCCGGGCTCGCCCGCCGCTCGGCGGTCTCCTCCATCCAGTCCATATCGCCATGCCAGCCGGCCGCCAGCGCAGCCTTCAGCTTTTCCGGCAGGTCCGGCCGGGAATCGGCGGAGGCAATGCCGAAGGCATCGAAGCCCAGCGCATCGGCGCGCCGGCGCAATTCGGTCAGCAATGTCTCGGTCTTGAGCAAGAACCTAGCGCCCGGCGACGTCGCGTTCGAGCAACTGCCTTATATAGCGCGTATAGGGGACGCCGCGCGCCTTGGCCTTGCCCTTGATGGCATCGAGCAGGCTTTGCGGCAGGCGCATGTTGAGCTGCGACGCCTTCTTGTCGAACTCGAATTGCGACGGCTTGAACTGGCTGAAATCGAGATCGGTCAGATCCTGTTCGAGGAAAGCCTCGGCTTCGGCATCGGTTTTGAATTCAGGAACGGTTTTGCTCATAACGTTCGATTTCCCTGGCATGCATGTAACGCGCGCTGATCGGACGAATCAGGACCATGTCGCCGCGCCGCCTCAAGGTGAAAACCACGAAGAGAGGCCGCCCGGTCTCGGTTCGGCCTATGGCAAGCTGCCGTAATTCCGCCTCCGAATGCGCGCTGTCCGGTGCAACCTGATGCGCGCCGAGGAAAAGGGATTCGATCTCTGCCCGCGTTACGCCGTGCTTCTGGCATTTGGCCGAATTGCCATCATCCCAGTCAAAGCCGGCTACACGCATTTATCTACACATTCGTATATACAAAATCAAGCCAATCAAAAATCCAGGTCTGCATAGCCGCGATGGGGCGGCATGGCGACGACGCGGTCATTGAGCAGGGTCCGGAAGGCCGGGCGCGATTTGATGCGCGAATACCAGTCGCGGGTTTCCCCCGTCTTGTCCCAGTCGATATCGCCGAGATAGTCGAGCGAGGACAGATGCGCGGCGAGGGCGAAATCGGCCAGCGTCATGGTATCGCCGGCGAGCCATTGCCGCGTGGCGAAGAGCCAGTTGAAGTAAAGCATGTGCTCGGTGAGATTGGCCTTGGCGGCGCGCAGCACCGAGGGCTCGGGCGTGGAGCCCGGCAGGTCGCGCTTGACGATCTTCTCCTCGAGCACATAGCGGGTGACTTCGTCGTTGAGCTTGAACAGCACCCATTCCACCAGCCGCCAGGTTTCGGCCCGCGCGGCGGGATCGGCCGGGATCAGTCCGGCCACGATATTGGGGGTATAAAGCGCCTCTATCCGGTCGATATTGGCGAGAATTCCCACTACCGGCACGTCGTCATCGCCGAAGAAGATGGGCAGGCTCCCCGCCGGATTGATCGCCAGCAGTTCCGGCTCTCGCAGCCATGGCTTGATTTCTTCCATATCGAGCGCCACGCCATATTCGGCACACATTAGCCGGACAAGTCGGGAGGACGGATCAAGGGGATGATGCAACAGGCTCGGCATGGGCTCTTCCGGTTGTGATCCCTGGCTCGAGGCGGCTTGGCGCTGACCGCGAACAGCGCTAAGAGCGTCCGGCCAAGTGGTGTAAAGAACTGAATTAGGGGATCAAATGAACGGCGATCAAGGTCTTTTTGTGCCGCTGGTCCTCGGAGTTCTGGAAGGCCTTACCGAATTCCTACCCGTCAGTTCCACCGCCCATCTGCTCCTGGCCGGACATTTCTTCGGGCTGACACAGCCGGCGACCTTCGTCGTGCTGATCCAACTGGGGGCGATCCTCGCCGTCATCACCATCTATTTCGCCCGGCTGGCCGTGCTGATCCGCGATGCGCTAATGGGCAAGGCCTATGCCTGGCGGTTCGCGCTCGCGGTGGTGCTGGCCTGCCTGCCGGCGGTGGTTGCGGGCGTCTTGCTGCGCGATTTCATCCAGGGCGATCTGTGGGAATCGGCCATGCTCATCTGTATCACCCTGTTTGTCGGCGGCATCATCCTGCTGGTCGTTGACCGGATGAAGCTCGAGCCGAAATATGACGATATCTATGCCTTTCCCTGGCATCTGGCGCTGATCATGGGCCTGTTCCAGATGATCTCGCTGGTGCCCGGCGTGTCCCGTTCGGGTTCGACCGTGGTCGGGGGCATGCTGTTCGGAGCGAGCAAGCGGGCGGCGGCCGAATTCACCTTCTTCATCGCCCTGCCCATCATGGCCGGCGCTTTCGGCTACGATCTTTACAAGAGCCGCGATCTGATCACGACCGACATCGCACTCAATGTTGCTATCGGCTTCGCCGCGGCCTTCATCGTCGGCGCGCTGGTGGTGCGCTATCTGCTCGATTTCGTCAGCCGCTACGGCTTCGCCCCCTTCGCCTGGTGGCGCATCGTCGTCGGCGGCGCCGGGCTGATCGCTATCCTGGCCTTTGGGCGCTAGGCCTAGGCCTTACTGCTGCGAGGGGTCGCGCGCCTTGTAAGTGGCCGGGATCGAGAAGAAGGCGCGCGGTATCTCGACATCCTTTTCCACGTCATAGAGAGAGAAGGTCAGCTCCGACCCGTTCGGCTCGACCAGGCTCCACTGCGCCAGATCCTTGGTTGCGACATCGAAGATCAACGATACCTGCACCGTGCCGGCGACGGTCTCGTCGATGACGGTGATGGCCATATAGCCATCCGAGGTGGTGATGCCGACGACATTGGCATTGAGAAGATTGATCTGGTCGCCGAGGAACTGCCGGAGCGGGATCGTATCCTGCGGATAGGCGTAATAGGTCTCTTCCTGGCGGTTGAGCACATAGAAACCGCGCCCGACCGAGACGATCTCCTCGCGGCTCGGCGGATTGTAGCGGAAGCGCACCTTGTCGGGACGTTCGAGAAAGAAGGTGCCTTCCTGACGCCCGCCCTGCGAGTCGATCTGCAGGAAGCGGCCGGCCATGGAGCGGATGGCCGAATTATGGGCGTTGATCTCGCCGATCAGCTGCTGCTCCTCGGGCGTCAGCGCCCGGTCGAGTGCGAGCGCCGGAACGACGCCGGCAAAGGCGGCGGACAGACCGAGCAGCAATACATCGCGACGAATCATGACAGACCAATCCTAGTGAAAGTCGACAGAACCTAACCTAGAAAGCAATTACGGCAACAGGTGGAAGGTTCCCCATCACAGGGTGGCGATTGCCCACCGCTCGTCACCCTCGGGCATCCTCAGGCTTGACCCGAGGACCCGAGGGCTTTTCACTTTGCGATGCTCGAAACAAAACACCCTCGGGTCAAGCCCGAGGGTGACGATCTGTGCCGGGGTAAGATCCGGCCTAGCCCCTCAATACCCGTCCGCATTGTCGCCGACGAGAATCTCGCGCTTGCCGGCATGGTTGGCCTGGCTGATGACGCCCTCGCGCTCCATGCGTTCGATCAGGGTCGCCGCCTTGTTGTAGCCGATGGCGAGACGTCGCTGGATATAGGAGGTGGAGGCCTTCTTGTCGGTGAGGACGATGTGGACGGCCTTGTCGTAAAGCTCGTCGCCGGAGCCCGCATAGTCGTCCCCGCCCCCCATGTCGCCGGGGCCGCCCTCGTCATCGTCCTCGCTGGTGATGGATTCGAGATAGTCGGGCGTGCCCTGCGCCTTGAGATGGCTGACCACCGCCTCGACTTCGCCATCCGACACGAAGGGGCCATGCAGGCGCTTGATGCGGCCGCCGCCGGCCATGTAGAGCATGTCGCCATTGCCGAGCAGTTGTTCCGCCCCCTGCTCGCCGAGAATGGTGCGGCTGTCGATCTTCGACGTCACCATGAAGGAGATGCGGGTGGGGAAATTGGCCTTGATGGTGCCGGTGATCACGTCCACGGACGGACGCTGCGTGGCGGTGACCATGTGGATGCCAGCGGCGCGCGCCATCTGGGCGAGGCGCTGGATGGCGCCTTCGATATCCTTGCCCGCGACCATCATCAGGTCGGCCATTTCGTCGACGATGATGACGATATAAGGCAAGGGCTCGAGATCGAATTCCTCGCTCTCGAAAATGGCCTCGCCGGTTTCACGGTCGAAGCCGGTCTGCACCGTGCGGGTAATGGTCTTGCCTTCGTTCCTGGCCTCGGTGACGCGCTGGTTGAAGCCGTCGATATTGCGCACACCGATCTTACTCATCTTGCGATAGCGGTCTTCCATCTCGCGCACCGCCCATTTGAGCGCCACCACCGCCTTGTTCGGATCGGTGACGACGGGCGTCAGCAGGTGCGGAATACCGTCATAGATCGACAGTTCCAGCATTTTGGGGTCGATCATGATGAGGCGGCACTGCTCGGGCGTCATCTGGTAGAGCAGCGACAGGATCATGGTGTTGATGCCGACCGACTTGCCCGAGCCGGTGGTGCCGGCGATGAGCAGGTGCGGCATGCGGGCGAGATCGGCGATGACCGGCTCGCCGCCAATGGTCTTGCCGAGGCAGATAGGCAGCTTGCCCTTCATCTTCTCGAAATCGGACGAGGCCAGCATTTCGCGCAGATAAACCGTCTCGCGCGTCTGGTTGGGCAGCTCGATGCCGATGGCATTGCGGCCCTGGACCACGGCGACGCGGGCGGAAATGGCACTCATCGAGCGGGCGATGTCGTCGGCGAGCGAAATGACGCGGGACGATTTGATGCCGGGGGCCGGCTCCAGTTCGAACAGGGTCACGACCGGGCCGGGGCGGACATTGATGATGTCGCCCTTGACGCCGAAATCCTCGAGCACGCCTTCGAGCTGGCGCGCCATTTCCTCAAGCCGTTCGGGGCTGTGCTCGGGCGATGGGCCCTTGTGGCGCGGCTCGGACAGGAGACTCAATTCCGGCAATTCGAAACCGGCGGGCTCATCGAGGAACGAGCTCTGCGCCTCGCGCACGATGCGCGAGCCCTGAACCGGGCGCGGTGCCGGCGCCGTGACGCGCGGATTGCTGCGGTCGACCGGATGGAAGCGCGAATCGCCCTGCTGCCGGTGATTGACGGCAGGCACCGATGCCGAGGAGGCTCGCTCGGGCACGAAGGGGATATCGTCGTCCTCTGGCTCGTCCGGATAGTCGAGCTCGGTTTCATCATAGCTCGGGCGCGCATTGATGCGGGCCGAAGGAGTGGGATCGCGCTCCGGCTCATAGACGGGCTCGGGCGCATAATCGGGCTCGACCGGCGCATGGATGCGGCGCTGCATCGGGGCCACTTGCGGCTCGCGCCGATCCGATGTCGGGGTGGGCGCACGGCCGTCGAGCGTCGGCTCGACCTCCTCGCCGCGCCAATCGGCTTCGTCGGGCTCTTGGCGCTTGGCATAGCTGGCGAGGGCGCGGCGGAAGGCGGTGTTGAGCGAATAGCCCATGTGAACGACGGCGCCGAGGGCGATATCAAGAATCGGATTGCCTTCGGGCTCGTCCTCGCTGGCGGCACGCTCGCTGCGGCGGCCGGTGGCGGCAGACGCCACCGCCTTTTTCGGGTCGGCCGGAACGGCGCTGCCGAGGCCCATGCCGATCCAGAACAGCGCCAGCGCCGGTGCGGCGACGATGATGGCGAAGAGGGTCGAAGTGATGCCTTCGGCCGGCCCGCCCGCGATCATGGCGGCAAGGCTCGAAAAGCCCTGGCCGACAAGGCCGCCGAGGCCGGTGGGCAGCGGCCAGGTTTCGGGCATGGCGATGAAGGAGAAGACGCCGGCGCCGAGAATCGTGCTGCCGAGCCAGGCGAGCAGCCGCAGCCCCATGCGGGTGGGCACGCGCTTGCGCGCCAGCGCCCAGCCCCACAGCGCCAGCGGAACGATCATGACGAGGCTGGCAAGCCCCAGCACCTGGAACAGGATATCGGCCAGCGCCGAACCCGGAAAGCCCAGCCAGTTGGCGGGCGTCTTGGCCGTGGCGTAGGAAAAGCTCGGATCGTCCACCGACCAGGAGGCAAGGGCCGCCAGGCATACCGCCACCAGCACGAGCAGCACCAGGCCCACCAATTGCACCGGAATGCGGATGGCGATGGCGGCGGGCGGACGCGGGGCGGCCGAACGGGACGGACCGCGCGCGCCCCGCTGCGGGATCTGACGCACTTCATCGAGCATGGGCGAGGGATGTGTGGGCATGAACGTCTCTACAGGGGGCAGGCCGAGAGGCCCGATCTGGCCGTCATGCTAGAGCGTCAGGGTTAATCGCGTGCTAACCATCGACTGACGCGGAAGGCGGTTGATCGTGGGGTGCGGCCCATGCGGTTGCGATCGGGGAAGCCTCTGTGGTGAACCAAGAGGAGCATGAGCCGCACGCGACGATCAACCGGAAGGCCGGCGGCTTGTCGCCGCCGGCCTCAGGATCAGTTGTAGGCGCGCTCGCCATGGCTCGACAGATCGAGCCCATCCGTTTCGGCGCTTTCCGGGACGCGGGCGCCGCCGAAGATGGCCTTGACGATCATCATGGCGACGAAGGCGACCACGGCCGACCAGACGATGGCGACGATGACCGCCAGGATCTGTGTGACCATCTGGCCGCCCATGGAATAGCCCTCGGCGCCGAAGCCGCCGAGGCCCGGATCGGCGACGATGGCCGTGCCCAGGGCGCCGATAATGCCGCCAATGCCGTGGATGCCGAAGACATCGAGGCTGTCGTCATATTTGAGCATGGGCTTGAGCGTCACCACGGCCCACAGGCACACGAAGCCGGCAACCGCGCCGAGCACGATGGCGCCGAACGTACCGGAGAAACCGGCAGCCGGGGTGATGGCCACGAGGCCGGCGACGGCGCCCGAGAAGAAGCCGAGAGCCGAAGCATGGCCGCGGGTGACCTTTTCGCCGATGGCCCAGGCGATGGCAGCGGCGGCAGGCGCGGTGATGGTGTTGAGGAAGGCCTGGGCGGCGGTGCCGTTGGCGGCGAGGGCCGAACCGGCATTGAAGCCGAACCAGCCGACCCAGAGCAGGCAGGCGCCGATGAAGACGAAGACCAGGTTATGGGGCGCAATGGGCTCCTTCAGATAGCCGATGCGGGGCCCGAGAACGATGGCGGCCACGAGAGCGGCGACACCCGAATTGATGTGCACCACGGTGCCGCCGGCAAAGTCGAGGGCGCCCATGTTGAAGAACAGGCCCGGCCCCGACCAGACCATATGGGCGATCGGCAGATAGGAGAAGGTGAACCAGATCGCGAGGAAGGTCATGACCGCACCGAACTTCATGCGCTCGGCGATGCCGCCGACGATGAGGGTGGAGGTGATGCAGGCAAAGGTGAGCTGGAAGCAGATGAAGACCAATTCGGGCAGCGTTCCCGAAACCGAATCGGGCGTCGTCGCGCCGAGGAAGAAATTCGAGAAATCGCCGATAAAGGCCGACAGGCCCCCTTCGGTCGGGCCGGCAAAGGCGAGGGAATAGCCATAGGCGACCCAGAGCAGGGCGATGAGGGCGAAGCCGCCGAACACCTGCGTCAAGACGGACAGGATGTTCTTCGAGCGCACCAGGCCGCCATAGAAGAGGGCGAGGCCCGGAATCGTCATCAGGATGACGATAATGGTCGATACGAACATCCACGCGGTGTCGCCGGTATCGATGGCGGCAACCACCTCTTCAACGGCTTCCGGAGCCGCTTCCTGGGCGAAGGCCGGCAAGGCCAGCAACAGTGAGGCGAGAGCGGCGCTCCCTAAAATCTTTGACGTCTTGAGACCCGTCATTTGTTTGTTTTCTCCGATCATTGACGCTTAGAGGGCGGCCGCGCCGGTTTCGCCGGTGCGGATTCGGGTGACGGCAAGCAGATCGAGCACGAAGATCTTGCCGTCGCCGATGCGGCCGGTCTGGGCGCTGTCGCGGATGGCCGCGGTGGCGGCATCGACGAGCGCATCGTCCAAAGCGAGTTCGATCTTGAGCTTGGGCAGGAAGTGCACGGCATATTCCGTGCCGCGGTAGATTTCGGAATGTCCCTTCTGACGGCCATAACCCTTCACCTCGGTCACGGTCATGCCGTGAACGTCGAGAGAGTTGAGAGCCTGACGGACCTCTTCGAGGCGGGACGGTTTTATGATTGCGATCACCAGTTTCATATGAGCCCCTTCGCGCTTGGCGCTGGTTCTGGATGCTCATAGAGACTCAAAAGCCGTGCCAACTTGGCAGGGCCTGAAAAGCAAAGTAAAAACAATGCGTTATTGCATGGCCAATGGAGGGCCTCAAATCGGCAGCAATAAATTGCCCAAAAAATATGCGCCCACGAATTAGGCTGCATAAAATTTAACCCGCCCGGACCGGCTTGCGCTCACGGCGCGGGAGAGCGACATAGGACCCGACAGGAGTAGCGAGCATGAGCGAAACCCGGCCCGATTATGACGTTCTGATCGTGGGCGCCGGCCCCGTGGGGCTGACGCTGGCGCTGGCGCTCTTGCGCTTCGCCAAGGGCATTCGGGTGGGGCTCGTCGACCGGCGCGAACTTTCGGTGCCGCGCGACAATCGCGCCTCGGCCATCGCCGCCGGCGTGCGGCGCGTCTTCGAGGCGCTCGGCGTCTGGCCGGATATGGCGGCGGAAGCGCAGCCGATTACGGCCATGAAGATCACCGATTCCGGCGCCGGCGATATTGCCCGCCCGCTCTTTCTCAGCTTTGCCGGCGAGGTGGCGCCGGGCGAACCCTTCGCCCATATGGTGCCCAACAGCATCGCCATCAAAGCGCTGATGGACGCCATCGGCGACGAGCTCGACATCATCGCGCCGGCCGGCGTCGCCGCCTTTTCCGGCGAAGGCAAGGGGACGCTGGTGCTGGATGACGGGCGCATCCTCAAAGCGCCGCTGGTGGTGGCGGCGGATGGGGCGCAATCGGCATTGCGCGGCATGGCCGGCATCGGCGTCATCGGTCACGATTATCGCCAGGTGGGTCTCGTCACGACGATCCGCCATGCCCTTGCCCATGACGGCACCGCCTATGAGCATTTCCGCCCGGCCGGCCCTTTCGCGAGCCTGCCGCTGCCCGGCAATCGGTCTTCCCTCGTCTGGACCGAGGCCGTCGGTGACGCGGCGCGGTTTCTCGCCATGGCGCCGGATGAGCTCAACGCCACCATCGAGGCGGTGACGGGCTCGAGCCTTGGCGCCGTGACCGCCGAAGACAAGCTGCAGAGCTTTCCGCTGCGCCTTCAGATCGCCCGCGATTTCGTCGCCCCGCGCCTGGCGCTGATCGGGGATGCGGCGCATGTCATCCATCCCATTGCCGGTCAGGGGCTCAATCTCGGGCTCAAGGACGTTGCCGCACTGGCGGAAGCGGTGATCGAGGCGCTGCGGCTCGGGCTCGACCATGGCGCACCCGAGGTGCTGGCGCGTTATCAGCGCTGGCGCCGGCTCGACACCGCCGCCATGGTCGCGGTGACCGACGGCATGAACCGGCTCTTTTCCAACGATATCGCCCCCATCCGGGCCTTGCGCGATTTCGGGCTCGGGCTGGTCGATCGCGCCGGCCCGGTCAAGACCGCCATGATCCGCACCGCCGCCGGCGTCACCTCCGGATCGCCGAAGCTGCTTTCGGGCATGCCGATCTAGCCGGTTTCCACCGCCGCTGTCCCCGGACCTGATCCGCGGAAGCGATTGTGGTGGGAGAGATCGCGCGCTCCTAGCCCGGCCCCGTCAGCCCCCTGATTTCATCGAGATCGATGCTGCGCGCCTCCTCGAGGCTCAGAAGCGGCACGCCCTTACGGATCGGGAAAGCAAGGCGCGCCGCGACCGAAATCAGCTCGCTTTTATCTGCCGACAGTGTCAGCCGCGTCTTGGTCAGCGGACACACGAGCATTTCGAGCACCCTGACGTCGAGGGCATGGCGCGGATCGGGGGCGGGCGGGTTCGCCATCAGTTGAGCGAGGCCGCCCCGCCATCGCCACTGCGCGCCATCTCGTATTCGGTCATGGCGATGAGCGTTTCGGCGCGCTGTTCCAGCGTCCGGGCTTCGAGCAGCACCTGCTTTTCGGCGGCGCCATAGGGCGAGACCATGCAGCAGAAATTGACGAGATCGGCCGTGCCGGTGCGCTCGATCTCCTCCCAGTTCAAGTCGATATCGGCGAATTCGGCATAGTCGCGCATCATCTGGACGAAACGCGGCCGGTCGACTTCCTCTTCGCCATAGGCATGCTCGAAATCCGACACGAAGCCGGAGGCATCGACGATGCATTGCCGATAGGGCGTCATCACCGTCAGCTCATGCTGGATGCGGAAGCGCACCACGCCTTCGAGAATGATGAAATAGCGACCCTCCCCATTTTCCTCGAAATGGGTGATGCGGCCGAGGCATCCCACCTTCTGCAGCGGGCCGCGGCCGGCAGGGCTTTCCTCGGACGTATCTTCGGGTTGGATCAGGCCGATCAGCCGATCGCCCCGCAGGGCCGCATCGACCATTTCCACATAGCGCGGCTCGAAGATATTGAGCGGGCGATGCGAAAACGGCAGCAGCAGCGCCCCGGTCAGTGGAAAGACCGGAACGCTTCGCGGCAGATCGGCGAGCGAGGCGGGGCGCTTGACCATGAACCGCCTCAGGAGAACAGCGCCGCCGACAGCAGGCGACGGCCCTTGAGCGTGGCAGGGTCCTTGGGGCCCCAGGCATCGAAGAGTTCGATGAGCTTCTTGCGCGCACCGTCCTCGTTCCAGGCGCGGTCGCGCTTCATCAGCGCCACCAGGGCTTCAGCCGCTTCCAGCCGCCTGCCTTCGGCATTGAGCACCACCGCCAGATCGAAGCGGGCCTGGTGATTGTCCGGATCGGCGGCGACAGCCGCTTCGAGCGAAGCCGCTTCCGAAAGGCCGGCAGCTTCCCCGAGCAGGCGAATCGAATTGCTGAGCCCGGTATAATCGTCGCCCTTGCGCGCCTCTTCCGGCACCATGTCGAGCGTCGCCTTGGCCTGTTCGGGCTCGCCCGCAGCCATATAGACCTTGGCCAAGCCGATCAGCGCCGGCGCATTGTCGGGCGCGTGCTGCAGCACCATGCCGAAGATCTGCGCAGCGCGGCTCAGATCGTTCGCAGCCAGCGCTTCCTCGGCGGCGGCCAGCGCATTGGCGATCTGCTCTTCCATCGAGCCGGCGGCCGGCGCCGGCTCGGGGGCGGCCGCGATCACGCGATCGGCGAATTTGCGCACTTCGCTTTCAGGCATGGCGCCCATGAAGCCATCAACGGGGCGCCCGCCGGAAAAGGCGAAGACGGCCGGGATCGACTGGATGCCGAGCTGGCCGGCAATGCTGGGGTTCTCATCGATATTGATCTTGATGAGACGAATCTTGCCGGCCTTCTCGTTGACCACCTTTTCGAGCGATGGGGTCAGCTGGCGGCAGGGGCCGCACCAGGGCGCCCAGAAATCGACGAGGACGGGGACATCGAGCGATGCGTCGATCACGTCGGCCTTGAAGGCCTGATCGGTCGATTCCTTGATCAGGACGGCCGGCGGCGTACTATCGGCGGAATTGACGGAGCCGTTCAACGGAATGGTCATGGAATTTGCCCTTGCGGCTGCGGTTCTTGTGGTTTCCGAGACCTTCTTGCGCCCGGAAACCCTCACGTGACAAGCCCCTGACGCAGGAAGGCGACGGGAAGATGTCGAAGGCACTTTTTTATGGTTGCAATCAGGTTTGGTATTGGGCATATAGGCGCCGGTCGACGCGCTGCCAAGGCAGTCGCCGACGAACGGAGCGCGGGTGTAGCTCAGGGGTAGAGCATAACCTTGCCAAGGTTAGGGTCGTGGGTTCGAATCCCATCGCCCGCTCCAATATTCAAGGTTGGCAAAGCCTTGATGACAAAGGGTCCTTCGGGACCCTTTTTGTTTTTCCGGACATTGCGAAGGCCCGTCGGCGGCCGAATGCAAAAAAGCGGGACGCGGCCATGCCGCATCCCGCCAAAAAGGTCTGCCCGGTCTGGTTATTCGGCCTGGCCGGTCACCTGGATGTGCCAGGGCGCGATCTTGCTTTCGAGCCATTGCACGATGGCATTGAGCAGCACGGCGAAAGCCAGCAGCACGATGATGGGGGCGAACATTTCGGCGGTGTCGAAATTGTTGGCCGCAGTCAGGATGATGCCGCCGAGACCGGAGAGCGCAGTGAAGAACTCCGCAACGATCATGGCGATGATGCCCTTGCCGATGGCGAGGCGGATGCCGGCCATGATGTAGGGCACGGAAGCCGGCAGCACGATCTTCTGGAGGATATCGCGCTTGGAGCCGACAAAGGATTCGCCCACTTCGATCAAGGATTTCGGGATCGACTTCACCCCCGACCAGGTGCTCATGCAGATGGGAAAGAAGGACAGCGTCGCGATGATGGCGACCTTCACCGTGAAGCCGAGGCCGAACCACAGCATGAAGAGCGGCGTGATGGCCACGAGCGGCATGGCATTGCCGGCGGTGACATAGATGCCGAAGGCGGCTTCGAGGAAGCGGAAGCGCCCCAGAAGCATGCCGATCGGAATGCCGAGAATGGCGGCGATGCCGAAGCCGGCAAGGAAAGGCTGCATGCTCTGGGCGAAGGCCGACGGCAGGCGGCCATTCATGGTCAGCTCATAGAGCTTGACGGCGATGGCCGAGGGATAGGAGCCGAACAGCGGATTGACGCCGCGGCCGAAATATTCCCACAGCAGCACCGCTATGATGACGGAGGCGGTGGTGATGACATTGCGGTTGTTGAGCGTGGTCAGCAGGTCGGCGCGCATGTTGACGGGGGCGGTTGCGTGATCGGTGGTCATCAGGCGGCCTTTCTCGCGTCGGCATCCATTTCGGTTTTGAGCAATTCCCACAGGCGCAGACGCTTCTCGCCGAATTCGGGATTGCCGCGCAGGGCCGCGAGGCTCGGGCGGGGGCGCGGCAGCTTGACCTCGATGATCTCGGCGACGCGGCCGCGGCTCATCACCACGACGCGGTCGGCCAGCAGCACGGCCTCGTCGAGATCGTGGGTGACGATGATGATGGTCTGCTGCGTCTCGGCCTGGATGGCGACGAGCTCGTTTTGCAGCCCCTCGCGGGTCTGGGCGTCGAGGGCGCCGAAGGGTTCGTCCATCAGCAGCACTTCCGGGCCGATGGCGAGGGCACGGGCAATGCCGACGCGCTGCTTCATGCCGCCCGAAAGCTGATGCGGCAGGCGCTCGGCGGCGTGGCCGAGCCCGACGAGATCGAGATGGCGCCGCGCCTCATGCATGCGGGTGGCCTTGTCCATGCCCTTGAGTTCGAGCCCGAAGGCGACGTTCTGCAGGGCATTGCGCCAAGGCAGGAGTTCGGAATGCTGGAACACCATGCCGCGGTCATAGCCGCAGGCACTGACCACATTGCCGTTGACGCTCACCGAGCCGCCGCTGGCCTGTTCCAGCCCCATGATGATGCGCAGCATGGTGGTCTTGCCGCAGCCGCTGGCGCCGGTAATGGCGACGATCTCGCCGCGTTCGAGGGAGAAGGAGACCCCGTTGAGGGCGTGCACCTCGCGGAGGTTCCCGCCTACCTTGGTTCTGAATGTCTTGCTGACATTCTGGATATCGACCAATGCCATATGGGTCTCCTTCTCGTTCTTCGTTCTTACTGCGCCGCAAGCAGCGCTTTGGCGGCTTCCATGACCGTGGTGTCGACCATGGTGGAGGGGTCGTAGCCGGCTTCCATATTGCCGGTTTCGGCGAGGAGATCGGCCAGCCACTGCAGCTTGGCGACGTCGATATTCATCTCCGGATCGACGGCATTATGCTCGATGACTTCGTCGTAAATCAGGACCGGAGCCTGATCGTCGGGCGCCATCTCGGCCTTGTCGTAGGAGAGGGCGAGCGTTGCGTCCTTGTTTTCGAGCGCATAGCTGAAGCCGGCCATCTGGGCGGCGAGGAAGCTGGCGATATAGTCCGGCTTGTCGCGGATGATGTCGCCGCGGGTCATCAGGCAGAAGCGCATATATTCGGGCACCACGTCGCGGGCATGGACCAACTGATGCAGCCCGAGTTCCGGCGCCTTGGCGTTGAATTCGGACGAGCTCGGAGCGGCGGTGATGATGCCGGCCGAGACGGCCGCGACGCGTTCGGCATCGCTGCCGGCGACGGTGAAGTTCACCGAATTCTGGTCGAGGCCGGCGGCCTTGACGATGGCGCGCGAGAAGAGGTCAGGCAGCGAGCCGGGAGCCGACACGCCGATGGTGCCGCCGGCGAGCTGGTCGACCGAGGTGATCTCGGGCTTGGTGAACAGCGCATAGGTCAGGCCCGGCCAGGGGCAACCGATGATCTTGATGTCGGCGCCCTTGCTGGCCGCGATCATCGGGCCGCCGGGATTGCCGATATAGGCATCGAGCTCGCCGGCCAGGAGGCCGCGCAGCAGGATGGCGTCGCCCTTGAAGGACTGGACGTCGATATTGAGGCCGAAACGGTCATCGAAGCCGTCTTCGGCAGCCATATAGACGAAGCCGGCATCGCCCTTGGTGGCCACGGTGCCGTAGCGGAACGACTGGAGATCCTGTGCCTGGGCGAAGGCAGTGGTCGAAAGAAGAACGGAGACGGCGAGGCCGACGAGTCTAACCATGGTAACGCTTCCTTGTGTTTGGATTTTCGATCAGTGCCCGCCGCCATCGCTGGAAAGCGGGGTGTTTATCGCCACGTCATTGCGGCGCATCTTGGCGATCTCTTCGCCGGTGATGAAATAGTCGCCGGCCACGGCCCGCCGGGCCTGTTCTTCGAGATGGGCGGGCCAGTAGCCGAGGTCGTAGCCATGCCAGGGCGCCTGCGGGCGCAGCGGCGGCAGGCCGAGCCGCTCCCAGATCTCCCTGGCATTTTCCATGAATTCGCGCTTCGGCAGCGCCACGGGCGGGTAGGTGCCCTTGAGGGTGGCGTCGATCAGCACGGCGGCGCTTTCGCCATTGTCGCGCGGCCCGCGCGGGCCATGGCCCGGGTCCTTGCGGTCGACGATCTTGACGTCATATTGCGCCTGGGTGCGGTAGCTCATGGCCCAGAACAGCGCATCGCTGTTCTCGGGGTCGATATCCTCGTCGATGGCGACGATCCATTTGCCGGCGAAACGATGCAGGCTCGCCGCGCCCTGCAAGGCGCGCCAGATTTCCGTCGGCGGCGTATCGCGCTTGAACTGGATGGCGATGAGGGCGATGACGCTGGTCAGCGGCTCGTGCATCGAAACGCGGGTGACGTGGCGGATGCCGAGCACGCTCTGCAGGTGGTTGAGGAAGAGCGGCTCCATCGCCACGCGGCGAATGACGCTCGATTCGCTCGGCGTCACCTGACTGATGAACGAGGTGGCGATGGCGTTGCGGCGATGGGTGATGGCCGTCACCCGCATGAAGGCGTTGTATTCCTGCAGGTTCACATAACCGTGGGATTCGCCGAAAGGCGCTTCCGGCTCCAGCCATTCGGTATCGATGAAGCCCTCGATCACCCATTCGGCTTCGGCCGGGACCAGCAGGTCCACCGTCTTGGCCCTGGTGACATTGATCGGCGAACCGACAAGGCCGCCGGCAACGGCCAGCTCATCGAGATGTTCGGGGATCTTGGTGACGGCGGTGTAGGAAATGGCCGGCGGCGCGCCCAGCACGATGGCGCAGGGCATGGGCTCGCCGCGTTCCTTGTATTTTTCCCAGTGCACATAGATGCCGGGCCGGATTTCCACCGAAGGGTTCATGCCGACGCGGCGCGCCGCTTTGATCTGGCCGCGATAATTGCCGAGATTCTGGATGCCGGTATCGGGGTCGCGGGTGATGTAGTGGCCCGATGACAGATAGGGGCCATTGTCCCAGCCCGGCGTCGAGATCGGCACCGGAATGCGGTCGAGGCCGGCGCCGGGTTCGTCGAGCGCATCGCCTTCGATCACCACGTCATGGCAGGGGGCGTTGTCGACGATGCGCGGCGGAACAGGGTTCTGCACCGCCTTGATCCAGGCCGGCCCGATCTGGTCGAGCGGCTGGCCGAAGCCGATGCTGTAGATTTCGCGCCCGCCGGCAAGGCCCGCCACCAGCACCGAATGACCGTAATGCTTGCCCTTGGCATCGGTCGGGTCGGTGAACAGGAAGGCCTTGCGGTCCTTTTCCTCGATGCCGCCGCGATATTGCCAGCGCACCAGCGGATGCATCTCGCTGTCCTTGTTGATCGGGGCATTGATCACATGCAGCCGATCCGCAGCCATGAGATTGCGCAGATGGTCGCGCAGATCCGGATATTCCCGCTCGGGTTCTCCCGCCACGGCTGCAAACTGTTCGAGACCTGCACGCGTCATAAGCGCCTTCCAATCCGATGCCAACGAGGCAGACGGTATTACGTAATATGGCTTCTGTCTAGGCTATGCCGAAAATTGTGGCTATTTTTCCAAAGACAGCAGTTATGCTTAAATATTATGCATATTGCTTCGCAAACGCGCAGCGAGGAGCGCGCGCAAAGCAATGAGGATTCCCAAAGGGTTGGCAATGTTCGGAGAATTGAGGACGGTCGGCACAGCCCATAAAATGGCTGGCACTGCCTCAAACATGGATCAGCCCCTCCCTTGGCGACCGCAGCTTGACGATAGACACGTTCGGACAATAATGCATACTATCGTCATACAAAGTCAATGTTTGAGGAGAGAGCCCGTGTCGGTCGGTGGTGTGCTGTTTTCGGAAATGACCCCGGATCCCGAATGGGAGGCCGAGTTTCACGAATGGTATGACGAGGAACACATCCCCATCCGCATGAAGGCGCCGGGCTTTATCGGGGCGCAGCGTTATACAAGGCTCGACGGCCCCGGCTTTCTCGCCGTCTATGATCTCGAAAGCCCGGCAACGCTCGATACGCCCGAATATGGGGTGATCAAGAACCAGCCGAGCGAGCGGACCGCGCGCATGCTGCGCGACGTCAAGGGCTTCACACGCTATATCGGCAAGCTCTTGAGCTGGCAGGCGCGCGAAGGCGTGTCCGATCTCGACATGCTGAAATCCGACGTGCTCTATCCGGTGTTCTTCACCGTGCCGGAGGATCGCCGCGACGACTTCAACGCCTGGTACACCGAGGATCACGTGCCGCTGCTGCTCAACGAGCCCATGTGGCTCGGCTGCCGGCGCTACGAGATCGTCAGCGGCGGCCCGGGCAATTTCACCCATCTGGCGCTGCACCATCTCAGCGATCGCGCCGCGCTCGAAAGCCCGCATCGCGAGGCCGCCCGCACCACCGAATGGCGCGATCGGCTCGCCGCCGAGGACTGGTTCAAGGGCACCTATATGCTGTTCTCGGGCCGGGGCGACCGCTTCGTGGGCAATCAGGGCTGACGAAACGCTTGATTTGACAGACGAACAAGCCGGCGGTGGGTGGTTCGACAGACTTCCCATCGCGCCGGCAGTGGTCTAGACCGGGAGAAGCAGGATGGATAAAATATTGCGCCCAGTCAGGTCAGTCCCGCTGGGAGAGGGAAATGCTCGCGACATGCCGGATCTCCGTATCGTTCAACCGCAGGCTCTGCTGCGTGACCAGGTTCTGACGCGGCTGCGCGATGCCATCATCGAAGGCTGGTATCCCCCCGGAACGCGGCTGATCGAGCGCGAACTGTGCGATGCGCTGGGCGTCAGCCGGACCTCGGTGCGCGAGGTGTTGCGCCAGCTCGAAAGCGAGCAATTGGTCAAGGTCGAGCCGCGGCGCGGCCCGGTGGTGGCCAGCATCACCGCCTCGGAAGCGCATGAAATCTACGAAACGCGCGCCATCATCGAAACCGCGCTCGCCCGCAACTTCATCGCTCGGGCGCCGGCGCCTGCTTTCGACCGGATCAAGGCCGCCATTGACGGCTTCGCCGCCGCTGCCGCCGCGAACGACCATCCGGGCCTTCTCAGCAGCATGGGCCAGTTCTACGATACCTTGGCGGAAGGGGCGCAGAATACCGTGCTCCACAACGTCTTGCGCCAGCTCGTCGCCCGCATCGCCTTTTTGCGCAACAAATCGCTGTCGGAGCCGGGGCGTCTATCGGTCAGCGTCAGCGAAATGCGCGAACTGGCCGACGCCATCGTCGCCCGCGACCCCGAACGCGCCGAACGCGCCACTTTCGACCACATCCACCACGCCCAGGAATCCGCCCTGCGCCAGCTCGACGCGGAACAGAAACTGGCCGTGGCGAAGTAAGTCCGGCCACCTCTTCTTGCACGAAACCTTCGGCTCCATCGCCCCCTCCCCCTTGAGGGGAGGGCCGGGTGGGGGTTCATATGCCCCAACCTATGCCGCGCTTATGGAGCGACAGAACCCCCACCCTCAATCCCACGCCATTCGGGCATAGCCCTCATGGCCTTCTCCGCTCAAATCGCTCCACTGGAGCGATTTGTCCCTTCGGGCCGCAGCGAAGCCCCTCAAGGGGGAGGGAGACGCAAGAACTGATCGCCCAATGCGAAATTGAAGATCCCGCGCAGGGAAAGCCTCAAAACTCCAGCCGCCAACGCGCCAAAGCCATCAGTTCCGCATCTCCCCCCGCCTTGCCGATCAGCTGCAAGCCCAGCGGCAGGCCATCGACATTCAGTAGCGGCAGCGACAAGGCCGGCGTGCCGAGCAGCGAAGCCGGGACGTTCATCGCCGGATTGCCGGTCGAGGCGTGGCCGAGCGGCGCCGGGCCGGTCGCCGCCAAGGCGATGAAGCCATCGACGCCAGCGGCAATTTCGGCAAAGCGCGCACGAATGGCGGCGCGGCGGTCGAGCGCCGCTTCATAGTCGGCCACCGTCATGTCCCTCGCGACATCGAGGCGTTTGGCCATGGTTTCGCTGAGCCCATCACGCCTGTAGCTGCCCATTGGCCAGACGAATTCCCAGGCGAGAATGCGCTGGGTCAGTGCCAGCGCTTCGGCGAGGTCGTTTTCAAGCGCGTCGAGATCGGGCCGATAGGCCCGGCGGACGATTTCGACACCGCGCGATTGCCACAGCTCGAGCTCGGCCTGGAAAGCGGCCTTGGCAGCCGGCTCGGCAATATCCCAGCCGGCCGTATCCAGCCGCGCCAAGCGCCGGGGCGCCTTGGCGGCGGGCAATGCGTCGCCGCCCTTGAGGGCGCGGTGGCCGGGATCGCCGCCGACACGGGCGGCAATGGTGCCGGCAATGGCCCAGGCATCATCAAGCGTGGTGCCGAGCGTACCGATGCAGCTCTGGCTCAGCTGGTCATAGGAGCCGCCGCGATTGAGGGCGCCGAAACTCGGCTTGAAGCCGACCGCGCCGCAATAGCTCGACGGGCGCAGCACCGAGCCGACCACCTGCGTGCCGAGCGCGCCGCGCACAAAGCCCGCCCCGATGGCAGCAGCGGAACCGCTGCTGGAGCCGCCGGGCGTGCGCGCCGCATCATGCGGATTGGTGGTGCCGGCAAAGACATGGGTCGCGGCGAATTCGGTCGTCGTGGTCTTGCCGAGGATGATGGCGCCGGCCTGGCGCAAAGCCTGGACGGCGGCGGCATCGCGATTGGAGCGGAACCCGGCCCAGATGGGCGAGCCCTGCCCGGTCGGCATGTCGCCGGTTTCGATCACGTCCTTGACGCCGATGACAGTTCCGTCGAGCGCCGAAAGCGGTTCGCCCCGCAGCCAGCGCTCGCTCGAAGCCGCGGCAGCGGCGATGGCCGCCTCGGTTTCGAGATGGACGAAAGCCCGGACCTCGGACTCGCGCCGATCGATGCGGTCGAGATGGGCTGCGAGGCGCTGGCTGGGCGTCTCCGCGCCGGAGCGGAAATCCGCATCGGGCGCGCCGAGCAGGGGACTGGTCAAGGCGCCGCTCCGTCAGACCTGCGTTTCGGCGAAGGTCATGCCGCCGACGCGGGCATTGAGGCGGCCGCGTGTGGAGAGGCAGAAGATCAGCGCCACTTCGTCGGGCATCGGGCCTTCCGGGATCAGCAGGGTCATGCCGTCGTAATGCGAACGCACATAGACGTCGTCCTTGCAGTTCATCGGCACGTCGATGACGACGCCGGGAGCGGCGACCTTGGTCATCGAGGAAATCCAGGCCTTGCCGCCGCCGATGGCATCGCGGAAGGGATTGGCGAAGGTGGTGGTCAGGAGCGCGTTGGCATGTTCCTGCTCGCCGGCGAGACCGACGACGCCGCCCTTGCCGTAACCCTCGACCTTGGCGCCGCCCAGCGCGGCAACGGCATCCACCGCCATCTGCGCGCCGATGCCTTCACTGGCCTCGATCAGCGGCGAGAGGTCTTCGACATAGCGGCCGATATAGGGATTCTCGAAGATGTAGACGATAGCCACCTTGCGCAGGGGCACATCGGCGGCGCGGCCGGCTTCGACCCTCTTTTCCTCGATCACGGTGAACTTGCGGCGAAGGGTCAGTTCCATCTTGCACTCCAAAAATTTCACAATTCTTGTCATACCGTAATACAGGATGTCAAGCCGGCGTGAGACGAACCGGCAGCCTCAGAAAAGGCTGTCGAAGAGCATTTTCGCCGAAAGACAGGCGAGCAGCAGCATGATCGCCTTGTCGAAGACGGGGCGGGACAGGCGGCGCGCGAGGAAGGCCCCGAGCGGCATGCCGGCGAAGATCGGAATCATGGCGAGGCACGAGACGAGGAGGCCGGTCGGCGTGATGATGCCCGCCCATCCGAGAAGAGGAAACTGCACGAGCACGAAGGTGACGAAGAGCAGCGATACCGTGCTCATGAACACCAGCCGTTCGAGCCGCAGCGCATTGAGGAAGGATATCGACACCGGCGCCGACAGCCCCGCCGCCCCCTGCAATACGCCGCTCAGTATCCCCATGGGCAAGGCGATGCGGGTCGCCAGGGCGCTGCCCAGCACCCAGTCGCTGCGCAAGAGCCGCAGCAACACATAGCCGGCGACGGCGAGGCCGACGATGAGCGAGAGCGTATCGGCGTTGAGGGTGGTGAGAAGAAAGGTTCCGGCGACGGTGCCGAGGGCGCCGCCACCGACGAAGCGCAGGTTGAAGGTGCGGCTCAGCCTGTGCTCACGATAGCGCCAGGCCTGCGAGATATTGGTGAACAGGTTCGGCACCAGCATGACGACGATGGCGAACTGCACATTGTAGATCGCCGCCACGGCCGGCACGGCGAGGATCGGCGCCCCCGCCCCCGTCGCCCCCTTGAGCACGCCGCCCGCCAGGAGCGACAGAAAAATCAATACCAGTTCCCACAGCGGGACATCCCCCAAAGGCACGGCAGTCTCCTCGATATCACCGGCCAGCCGGTTGTCTCCGGCTGGCCCGCCGATGCCATAATACGAACCGGCCGGAACGGGCACCCCTTCTTAGGGTGCGCCCGTCAGGCCAGCGTCATGGCATTGGCCTTGCGCTGCGCCTCGATCATCGAAGAACGCATGAGGAAGGCCTTGGCGGCAACCGGATCGGCGGCGGTCTGGCGCAATTCGGCGAAATTGGCCTGGCGGGTTTCCTCGTCCTTGGCTTCGAGCCGCTTCTTGTTCTGGATGGTCTGGGCCTGGACGAAGTCGACGGTGAGGGTGCGGCGCTGCAGATCGTAGAGATCGAGCAGGCGCTCATCCTCGCCATGCCAGACGCGGGCCAGCTTTTCGGAAAGGTTGGCGGCGTCTTGGATGCCGCCATTGAGCCCCATGCCGCCGATGGGATTGTTCACATGGGCGGAATCGCCGGCAAGGACGACGCGGCCCTTGCGGAAGGTCTCGGCGACACGCTGATGCACGCGATAGAGATTGCGGTGGACGACCTCGTAGTCGCCGTCCTTGGGGAAGAATTTCTGCAAGCGCGCCTGCACGGCTTCGTCGCTCATCAGCTGGTCTTCGGTTTCCTCGATCCGGGTCGGGAACACGGTGCGCCACAGGCCCGGCGGGCCATCGGCGGCGACCTTGAAGCAATTGCACCATTCCTCGGGGTCGGCGAAATAGGAGCGGAAGGCATAGCCGCGATGCTTCTGGAAGTCGAACGGCGTCGTCAGCACCAGGAACTGCTCGGCCCAGGTGAAACCCTCGAAGGGAATGTCGACCGCCTTGCGCACGGTGCTGCGGGCGCCATCGGCGCCGACGAGATAGCGGCCGGTCATGGTCTTTTCGCCTTCCGGCGTCCTGACCGTGACGGTGACGCCATCGTCGCCCGGCCGGACGGCGATCACGTCATGCTCGAACAGCACTTCGGCGTTCGGCTCCTTCAAGAGATGCTTGAGGGCGATGCTGGCCGTCTTGAACTGCTCGCACTGCACCACATAGGGAAAGCGCGTTTCGTCGGCGATGAGGGCATGGTCGAATTCGGCGACCAGCTCGCCCGAGACGCGATCCCAGAAATGATAGGTCGGCGCCACGAGCCCGGCTTCGCGCATTTCGGCTTCGAGGCCGAGTTCATCGAGCAGTTCCAGCGTGGCCGGATGGGTGGTGGCGGCGCGGGGATCGTCGAGAAGGCGGTCATAGCGTTCCAGCACCGTCACCGGCACGCCCCGGCGGGCGAGGCCAAGGGCGCAGATAAGGCCGACCGGCCCGCCACCGCTGATGAGAACGCGATCCTGATCCGACACTTGGCACTCCTTGAAAGTCGATCGTCTGAAATTAGTGTCCGGCGGCGCTGAAATCGCGCGGCAGGCTGGTTCGGGCCACGCGCACCGGACGGGTGGTGGCCGGGGTATTGCGGCTGCGGCCGACAAAGCGCGGCACGCCATCGGAAATGACGGCGCCGACGGCGACCGGGTCGCCATGCTTGAGGGCGGCGAGGGCGTTGTCCTGCGTGCCGCCGAGCGGCGCATCGATCAGCACCACATCGGCATCCTTGCCGGGCGCGATGAAACCGGAATTGCGGCCATAGACGCGGGCATTATTGCCGGTCGCGGCGCCGATCAGCATTTCGGGCGGCAGGTCGAGCAGGCTCGACAGATGCGTGATGGTATAGAACATGCCGAGCGGCATGATGCCCGAGCCGGTCGGCGTATCGGTCGCGATCAATAGCCGGTCGAATTCATCATTGTCGACGGCCTGGCGGGTGCAGAGCAGCGCCGTGCGCAGATTGCCGGCGGTGCAGATCTGCAAGGCCACATCGCTTTCCTTGATGACGCGCTCGAAATGCGCATCGGGCATGGCGACGGGGCCGCCATTGATGTGGAACGACACATGCGGGTGGATCGCCAGCACATGCTCGCCGCTGATCGGCGAGGAGCCGGGAATGGAGGCGCCGCCGGTGTGGAGCGTCGTGATCATGCCGTGCTTGCGGGCGGCGGCGATGAGCGGGGCGTATTCCATCGGATCGGCGAAAGCGCCGAAACCGGCCTTGGCGAGCCAGACGCCGGCGGATTTGAGATCGATGAGATCCTGTTCGGTCAGCCCCGGCTCGAGAATGACCGAACCGGCCCAGACGCGCATGCCGCCGGGGCGATAGGTTTCGAAGCACCGCTGGGCGGCGATGGCGAGCGCCTTGACGCCCTGGGGGTCGCTCGGACGGCCCGGCACATGCACTTCGGACGCGCTGATCGAGGTGGTGACCCCGCCATGGAGATAACTTTCGAGATAGCCGACCGTCTTCTGGCGCGGCGTATAATCGCCGAAGGTGATATGGACGTGGGAATCGATGAGGCCGGGAATGGCGGTGACGCCGCCGGCATCGATCACCACGTCGCAGCCATCGAGGGTTGCGGCATCGAGCGTGCCGACCGCCTCGATGCGGCCATCATCCATCAGGATCGCGTCGCCCTCGGCAAAGGGCGCCCGCCAGTCACCCGTCACGATCGAACCGATATTGACGATGGCGGTGCGCATGACTGTTCTCCTGGGCGGGCTGGGCGGAAAACGGCATGACACGCTGGCGCGGCCGCATCCGGCATTTTTGTATGCTGTATGATAAGAATATCGTCTGTCAACACGCTTGACGCAGATTTCGCGCCGAGCGTCGAGGTCCCCACCCATAGGCGGTCCTGTGTCGACCAAGGCTATTCAACGAATGGCTTAGTTCGGGGGCAATTCCGCGCCCTCTCCCCTCGTTGACATACCGAATGACTGTCTGACAAGAATACCATGCTCATCACGGATGCAGTTTATGTCCCTGCACAGGATTTGAGCAACCATAGACGCAAACTTGCCTGTCGACCGCGCCGGCTCGCCAGAGCCCGCCCCACACAAGGATTGTTTCCAATGACGAAAGCCAGGTTTCTCGCTCTCAGCCTCTTTGCCATGGCCCTGCCGCTCGGCGCCCAGGCCCAGGAGGCCGGCCCACAGGTCGCCGCTTCGATCACCTATGAGGAAGTCGAGCGTCCCGAGGGTCTTCCCGAAGAGTTCGCGGCCACCGATGCGACGCAGCTGAGCTTCCTGAAGCTCACCGCCATCGACGGCAATCCGATCGATGCCGCCCTCTGGCGCCCTGCCGAGGGCGATGCGGATACCATCGTCGTCAGCATCCATGGCAGCGGCGGCAATTACACCTATAATCCCGTCGGCCCGTTGAGCATGAACCTTGCCACCGCCGGCACCTCGGTTCTCGCCATCAACACCCGCCAGAGCGGCGACAAGGTCAACACCGACAACTTCTTCGACGTCACCAACGATATCGACGCTGCCGTGCAGACCGCCCGCGCGCTCGGCTTCGAGAACATCGTGCTGCACGGCCAGAGCCTCGGCAATATCCAGGTGCAATATTATGCTGCGACGCATTGGAGCCCCGACATCAAGGGCGTCGTCCTCACCAGCATGTTCGGCGATCTGCCTTGGAAGTCCCGCCACATCCTGATGCAGAACGAAGAGAACTATGCCGATCTCGTCGCAGCGGCCGAGCAATATCTGCACGAGGGCAAGGCCGGCGAAGTGCTGCCGATGGAAATGTCGTGGCTCGGCGGCGACAGCTCGCCGGTGACGGCGCAGCATTTCCTGACCTATCGCGACACCGAGATCGGCACCGCCGTCGGCGTCTACTGGATCAAGCGGGTGCCCTATCCCATGCTCCTCGTCCGCGACGGGGGCGATGCCATCATCAACGATTTCGAGCCCTATATGCTGCTGTCGGCCGCAACCTCCGAAGGCAGTCTCGTGCCCAGCATCGACTACAAGCTCCTGCCCAATGAGAACGGCACCAGCAGCGCCGGCCATGGTTTCTCCCAGAACAAGGAGCCATTGGCCGAAACCGTCTCGGGCTGGATCGACGGCCTCGGCCTCTGAAATGTGAAACAACCCACTCCGTGTCACCCCGGCGAAAGCCGGGGTCCAGTTTCCCCGGTAGTTCATTGAAACTGGGTCCCGGCTTCCGCCGGGACGACACGCACGGGCGATGGCTTACGCCGTTGGCGTATAGACCTCGGCGGCGGGCCGGTTGAGAATGCGGTCGGCCATTTCCTGCTTCATGGTTTCGAGCCGGGCATTTTCCTCATCCGTGCGGTCGGGCTTCCGGCCGAGCTGGATGAAGGCGTCCTCGACAATGCCCTCGCTGACATGGACAGTCGCGGTCCGGTCGCGATAGGCGAAGGAAAAGACGTAGTTCTGCAGCGTCTCGCCGCGCAGGGGTTCGGCCAGTTCCGGGACGACCGTGAAACGGCCATCGGTGCGGGCGCGGGTCACCATTTCAAGGGCATCATGGCCGCCGGGACCGCGAAACGAGGTGCGCACGGTGACGTCGCGGCGCTCGACCGGCCTGCCATCGTCGAGCAATGCAAAGGCCGATTGCATGGCGGCGAAGGCATGGGCGACGCCGCCGGGAAAGCCATGGCCGTGATAGCGCATGAGATCGGCATAGGTGAAGGCGATGGGCTTGCCGTTTTCTAGAACGGTGAGAGTGGCTTCGGTCATCAGGCGGCTTTCCTGTCGAGTTGTTCGCGCACCCACGGCAGGAAGCCGTCGAGGAAGCGCGTGGTGGCAGGCATGAAATGACTGCCATGGTGAAAGAAGGGATCGAGGCTGGTCACCACCATCCGGCCCTTGGTGGACACTTCGTCGATATAGAGAATTGGCTGCCGGCTCTCATTGACCACCAGCACCTCGGCGCCTTCCGGCACCTCGAACCAGCCATGCAGATGATAGGTGCAGTCCTTCTCGGTGAGATAGTTGAACAGGCTGTGCTCGGGCTTGACCACGCGCACGCCGAGATCGGCGCCCGGCGTCAGCCACCACCAGAAATTGGTGGGCTGCGGGGTGAAGCGGATATTGGGCAAAAAGCGTTGCGACTGGCTCTCGCCCGTCGAGACCACCGTGCCGCCGGCATCGAGATAGGCCCTGAGCCTGTCGATATGCGGCTCCATGCGGTCGGCCGGCGTCCGGCATGGAATCAGGACGACATTGAAGGCACTGAGATCGACGTCGCCGAGTTCCTCGGGACGCACGATCCTGTCGAAGAAATGCGCATAGCGCGGCCCTTCGAAGCTTTCGAGATGGTAATAGGCGCCGGGATTTACCGCGAGAATGCTCATCAGCCCAGATCTCCCAAAGTCCATGCGATGACGCGCGGCGCCACCAGATCGTGTGTGGGGTTCGGCGCGCCCATGCTGCCGAGATCATTGCCGGCATGGACGAACATCTTGCCGCCGCCCGGCAAAGCCCATTCCCAATCGAGCGGAAACTGTTCGGGGCCCACCCCATTGATGCCCACGGCGCCATCGGGGAGCGGGTTATGCCCACGGCCGTAAAAGCCGGCGACGCCCCTGTTCTCCTCGAAAGAGCGCTGGTCGATGCCCTCGAAGATCGGATGGTCGTTGAGGCGCGTCAGCACCAGGTCGGCCCGCTTGGCGCGCACGATCGGCACATAGATCCTGAGGCCGGGAATCAGCTCGCGCAGGATATGGCCGTTGAAGAACCAGCGCCCGCCGCGCTTCAGCAGCGCCTGAACCGCCTCGGACCAGTTCTGGAAACCGAGCTGGTCGAGATGGGTGGTGGTGAGCAGGCCGGAAGCCTCGTCGAAATGCGCGCGGGTAAGGTCGCGCTCCCGCACGATGGTGCCGACGCCGCGGTCGGCGGCGTAGCGGAAAAGCTCTGGCGGGGTTCCATAGTGCGAATGCACCAGCAGCATGGTCCGCTGCTTGGCCGGGCTGGACATGGTTTCTTACTCGACGTTGATTTCGATGGTCTTGTCGATCGGCCTGCCGACGATCGCATATTCGTGGTGCTCATTGGTTTCGAGCACGACGCGCAGTTCATGCGGCCCGAAAGGCAGGGATTCGATGTGATAGGCAGGCCCGTAGAGACGGGCGAGCTTGCTGCCATTGATATAAAGATGGGCGTGGCCCTGGCCCGCCACATGCGGCTGGTTGACGTTTTCCGGCGTGAACTCGAAGTTTTGCGTGGTGACGAAGACGTTCCAGCCGCTCGATGCGTCCTTTTCGACGCGGAAATCGACGATTTCCGGCGCCCCTTCCGCCTCGACATCCTGGGTTTCATGGATATGGCCCTCATGCGCCACAATGATCGGCGACATGGCGCAGGACAGGGCAAGGGCCAGCATGGTGGCTTTCGCGAGGGTTGCGAAGTGGAACATGGAAATCTCCTTAGGCTGAAAGCCGGCAATAGGCACGGTTGGCATGCAGCAGCGGCTTGCCCGTGCCGTGGCGGATCGTCTGCACCGCACCGAAAATGACATGATGGGTGCCCATCTGGCTGATCTCGGCCACGGTGCAGTCGAGATTGACCAGCGCCTCGTCGAGCGCCGGCGCGCCGGTGCCGAGTTGGCTCCAACTGCCGCGCGCGAACCATTGGTCGCAGGTGCCGCCATGGCGGCCGGCAAAGCAGTCGCAGAGCTGGGACTGCTCCTCACCCAGAACGTTCACACAAAACACGCCATTGGCGACGATTGTGGGCGCAGGACGGCTGCTGTGGTTGATGCATATCAGCAGTGTGGGTTGTTCCATATCGGCGGAAACCGGCACCATGGCGGTCACCGCCATCCCGTCCCTGCCGGCATGCCCATCCGTGGTCACGATGCTGACCGTCGCGGCAATGCGCGACATCGCCTCGACAAAAGCGGCCCGATCGGCCCGTGGCGGGAGAAGCGTCGTCATTGTGCCGCCTGCCATTCGCCGGTTTCGACAGCCTCGGGTTCCGCCGCCATAACGAGGCGTTTTGTATAGTCATCAGAAGGCCTTAGCACCACATCGTCGGCGGAACCGCTTTCGACGATATGGCCATGATCGAGCACGATCAGCCTGTCGCAGAAATGCCGCGCGAGGGCGATGTCGTGGGTGATGAACAGGAAGGCCGTACCGAAGCGCAGCCGCAGATCTTCCATCAGTTCAACCACTTCCATGCGGATGGACTGGTCGAGCATGGAGGTCGGCTCATCGGCGATGATGACGCGCGGCTCCATGACCAAGGCCCGCGCAAAGGCGATGCGCTGGCGCTGCCCGCCCGACAATTGCACCGGCCGGCGCGACATGAACGCACCATCGGCGGGCAATTGCACCGCTTCCAGCGCTTTGGCGACCTTGGCATCGATGGCCGCACGCTCGCGAATGCCGTGAATGACCAGAGGCTCGGCAATGATGTCGCGGATCGACATGCCGTTGCGCATGCTCTGATAAGGGTTCTGGAAGACGAGATGGACGGCGCGGCTCATCACCTTGCGCGCATCCGCGCCGAAGCTGGCGATATCCCGGCCCTCGTAACGCACTTCGCCGCTCGTGGGACGCAGCATGCCCATGACGAGCCGGGCCAAGGTCGACTTGCCGGCGCCGCTGCCGCCGACCAGCCCGAGCTTCTCTCCCGGCCGCAGGACGAGGGAAATATCGGTCAGCGCGTCATGCGGAGTGCCGCCGCCGAGGCCGAACAGCGAGAAGGGCTGGAAGCGCTTGGACACATGGCGCAGTTCGATGACTGGCGGCTTTTCGTCCAGCGCCGCAAGATCGGCCGGCGGCCAGCGCTTGGCTTCGGTCAGTCCCGGCAGATTGTCGAACAGCGCCCTGGTATGAGCGTGGCGCGGATTGGCCCTGATCTCTTTCGGCGCGCCCTCGTCGACGATTCTGCCTTCATACATCACGGCCAGCCTGTCGGCATGGCGCGCGATCAGCGGCAGGTTGTGGGTGACGAAGAGAATGGACAGGTCGAGCCTTTGGCGCAGATCGAGGAGCAGCGTCATGATCTCCTCCTGCACGAGAACGTCGAGCCCGGTGGTCGGCTCGTCAGCAACGACGACATCGGGCGTGTTGCACAGGGCAATGGCGATGACGGCGCGCTGGCGCATGCCGCCCGAAAGCTCATGGGCGTAGGCGGTGTAATGCTTTTCCTCAAGGCCGACCTTGCCGAGCCAGTCGAAAGCCTGTTCGCGGCGCTGGGCCGGCGTCAGCGCCGGATTGCGCGACAGCGCTTCATCGAGCTGATGGCCGATGGTGAGAACCGGATTGAGCGCGTTCATGGCGCTTTGCGGCACCAGCGCCAGCCGGCGGCCGCGCAGATTCCTGAGCCCGGCTTCATCGAGAGCGAACAGATCATCCTCGCCGAGATAGACGGCGCCACGGGTGATGCGGGCGGGCTCGCGCAGCAGCCGCGATATCGCCAGCGACATGGTCGTCTTGCCCGAGCCGGATTCACCGACAAGGCCGACCAGTTCGCCCCGGCGCAGATCGAGGCTCACGCCGCTGACGGCCTCCTTGGTGCCGAATTCGGTGTCGTAGACGACATGAAGATCCTCGGCAGCGATCTCGGCGCCGGGTTTGGGTCCTGCCGTTTCCGGCTTTTCCGGCGCCGTGGGCTTGCGCGCCTTGAGCCGGGGGGCGAGCGAGCCGTCATAGCCGAAGCCGATAAAGGCCAAAGCCAGCATGGTCAGCGAAATGGCGACGCCCGGCGGCATGATCCAGTTGACCCAGGCGCCGGTGAGGAAGGCGGCGCGGGCATTGGCATGAAACAGGATCGAGCCCCAGCTGTTCTGCAGCGGATCGCCGAGGCCGAGAAAGCTCAGCGAGGTTTCGACCAGGATGGCGGCATGGGCGATGCGGATGAATTGCGGCACGATGAGCGGCGCCAGTTCGGGCAGCAAATGCTTGCGGCCGACAAAGCTGGCGCCGGCGCCCATGGCGCGTGAGGCCTCGACATAGCCGGCCGACCGCAACGCCAGAATCTGCGAGCGCAATTCGCGTAGAGGGCTCACCCACATCACGCAGGCGATGACGAAGATCTGCGTCTGGATCGAGGCGCCGAAATAGACGCCGAGCACGATGACCAGCGGCATGAACGGCAAAGCAAGGACGACATCGACGATGCGCATGACGACGCTGTCGACCCATTTGCCATAGACGCCCACCATCACCGCCAAGGCCGTCGCGATGACAGTCGAGATCACCGCAACGACGAGGCCGATGAAGAGCGAGACGCGGGCGCCATAAAGCACCTGCGAGAAGATGTCGTGGCCGGCATCGTCGCAGCCGAGCAGATGCGTCCAGCTCGGCTTTTCGAACGGCTCGCAGCTCAGCGCGCGCGGGGCGAAAGGGGTGAAGAGCGGCGCGAAGACGGCAAGGATGACGATCGCCGCCAGAAGGACGATGCCCGCCCACTGGATCTTGCCGGTCAGGGTCGAGAGCGGAGCGAGAAAGCCGCGTGTATTGACGTAAGCTTGCGACATGTCACCCGGCCTTGCGCGTGCGCGGATCGATGAGCGGATAGAAGAGGTCGGTCACGAAATTCGCCGCGATGATCGAAACCGAGGTGATGACGAAAAGGCCCTGCAGCAGCAGGTAATCGCGCGAATTGACGCCCATGACGATGAGGCTGCCGAGCCCCGGATAGGAGAACACCGTCTCGACGATGAGGGCGCCGCCGACCAGGGCGCCGAGCCCCATCATCACATGGGTGTAGAGCGGCAGCAGCGCATTGCGGAAAGCGTGCTTGAAGAAGATCGCGCCTTCCGAAACGCCGCGCGAGCGGGCGAAGGTGACGTAATCCTGCTCGCGGGCGATGACCATGGAGGAGCGCGCGATCAACAGTACGGCGGCCGATTGAAAGATGGTGAGGGCGGCAACGGGCATGATGAGCCGCTTGCCGACGCCCATGAACCAGTTCCAGCTCGGAAACGAGGTGCCCAGTTGATAGGCGCCGAAGGATGGCAGCCAGCCGAGCGTCGTCGAAAAGATGATGATGAGCATCATCGCAACCCAGAACGGGGGCAGCGAGCCGATGAAAAGGCTGCCGGCCATGGTTGCGATATCGGCCGTAGCCCCCCTCCGCCAGGCTGAGAGAATACCGAGCAGCGTGCCCAAAAGCGTGGAAACGATGAGCGCCAGCCCCATCAGCAGCAGCGTCCAGGGAAGGCGCTGCATCAGCGCGTCCCAGACCGGCATGCCGAGCACAACAGAATTGCCGAAATCGCCATGCACGATACCGGTCAGATAGTGCCAGAACTGCTCGTGAAGCGGCAGGTTCAGCCCGAATTCGGCCAATACCTCCTGCCTTTGCGCCGCGCTCATGGTTTCGACGTTTTCCGCGCCGAGAAGCGAATTGAGCGGGTCGCCGGGTGCAAGGCGCGGCAGCAGGAAGTTCACCGCCAGCGCCGCGAGCAGCGCCAGCAGATATTGGAGGCTGATACGGAGGTGATAGGTCATGGCACTCTAGAACCCGGCGGAAGGCGCGGAACCGAGGTTCCGCGCCTCGAATGGGCGATCAGTCTTCCAGCTTCTGGTCCACCGACACGGTGAAGCCCTCGCGCGCCGCGTCCTGGAGGAAGGAGTATTTGTGGAAGATGCCGTAGCCGGAGGTCGACACGTAATTGTCGTAGCTCTGCCAGCGATAGGCGAAGAGACCATCCGGATACCACAGCATGAAGCGGCTCGGATAACGGTTCTCATATTCCTGCAGGTCGAAATGGGCGTCCTGCCGCTCTTCGCGCGTGCGGGCTTCCCACCAGCGATCATAGATGGCCAGACGCTCCGGCTCGTTCTGCAGCAGCTGGCGCATCTGCTCGCTCGAATAGAACTGGATATACTGATCCTGATCGGCGAGGCCGTGCGGGGTGATCTCGGCGATGGAGAATTCATAATCGCCCGAAGCGGTCAGATTGGCGAAGGTCGCCGCATCCACCGCTTCGACATGGCTCTTGAGCCCGACGGCGGCGAGCTGGTCGACCATAACTTCGGCGGCACGGACATAGAGCGGCTGATTGGTCGAAACCACGATGCGGAAATCGATCGGCCGTCCGTCCGGCTGATCGCGGAAACCATCGCCATCCGCATCCTTCATGCCCGCCGTATCGAGACCGGCCTGGGACTGCTCGATATCGAAGGGGATCGACATGCCGGGCTTGGTCCAGGTGGAATCGAGGTGCGGCCAGCCATGCTTGCCCGACTGGGCGCGCCCGAGCATGACGCGGTCGACGAGATTGTCGGCATCGACGGCCAGCGAGATGGCGTAGCGCAGCTCGCGATCGTTGAAGAGCGGGTTATTGAGATTCATCTGCATCCAGGTGCCCCACATGGACGGCGCCTGAACGATCTCGATGGCCGGATCACTGCCCCATTCGGTGACAAGTTCGGGCGGCAGGGCACGGGCGGCGGCATCGATCTCGCCGGATTTGAGCGCCGCGAACATGGTCTGCGGATCCTTGATCATGACCAGCGTGATCTCGTCGACCGTGGGCTTGCCGCCCCAGTAATCGTCGAAGGCGACGAGGTGATAATATTCGTCGGCCTTGTAGTCGACGAGCTTGTAGGGGCCGGTGCCGATGACGGGATCGGCAAGGGTGCGCGGGTCCTCGACGCCTTCCCATTGCTTCTTTTGCAGGATCGGCATTTCGGGGGCGGTCACCATGTCGAAATTCGGCATGGGACGCGGCGCCTCGAAGCGCACGGTATAGGGGCCGGTCGCCTCGATCTTCTCGATCCGCGGCACGTCGGAGACGTGGTGGGTCCAGCGGTTCACCGGGCCGTTGAGATAGAGATTATAGGTGAAGGCGATGTCCTCGGCCGTCATCTCGGTGCCGTCGTGCCACTTCACGCCCTGACGGATATCGGCTTCCCAGATGCGGCCATCGTCGGAAACCTGGCGGACTTCGGTGGCAAGCCACGGATGGGCATTCGACAGATAGGGAGAGGGCTCGAGGAGCTTCTCCGAGATCATGTAGAGAACCCAGTCGTTCCAGGAGTTGCCGATCGTATAGGTCGTGATGTTGGACGCGGTGTTCCAGATGCCGATCGTCAGGCTCGATGCCGTTTTCGGCCCGTCATTGTTGACGGTGCTCAGCACGCCCGCCTTGGTGTGGATGGAAGGGGTTGCGGGGGCATCCTGCGCGATAGCGCCGGACATGCCGCCAACCAGTGCAATCGCAGCAGCGAGCACACCAAAACGGGATGGCATCTGAAAACTCCTTTAGGTCTGAGGCCTAAAGGTGATTGTATTGGTCAGATTTCGGTGGGGCGTCAAGATAATATGATCTTGTCGATCATAATTTCTGACGATAGAGGCGGCAACTATCGAGACCCGCCCCCTGCATCCGGTTCTGGCGCCAAATAGCGACAGCGCCGTAATAAAAATGCGCGGAAAGGCCCGAAGACCTTCCCGCGCATGGATAAGCCGGACCAGCCGATCAGGCTTCGATCGCGGCCAGTACCCTTTCCGGCAGCAGCGGCAGATAGCCGATATGGACACCGCCGAGCGCGCGGCGCACGGCATTGGTCACGGCCGGCACCAGCGGCGCAACGCCAGCCTCGCCAACGCCGGTCGGCGCATTGCCGCTCGGCAGTACCTTGATCTCCAGCTCGGGGATATCCTGCTGACGCATCGGCTCGTAGTCGTAGAAATTGGTCAGTTGCGGCACGCCGTTGACGAAGCGCACATATTCACGCAGCGTCGGCGATAGCGAGAAGATGATGGAGCTTTCCATCATGGCCTCGACATGGTGCGGCTGCACCGCCGTGCCGCAATCGATGGCGCCCCAGATCTTGTTGACCTTGATGGCGCCGGTCGATTTGTCGACCGTCACATCGGCCACGCAGGCCGTATGCGAGCCCAGCGCATCGGAATAGCCGAAGCCGAGCGCCCTGCCCTCTTCCGCCTTGAAGCTGTCCCAGCCGGCCATGTCGGCGGTGGCGCGGATCAGCTTGGCCGCCGGCCCATCAGGCGGCAGCATGGACAGGCGATAGGCCACCGAGTCTTCGCCGCGGATATCGGCGATATGATCGATCATGGTTTCGATCGGATACTTCATGTAGGCCGGGCCGATGGCGCGCCAGGCGCCGATCTTGATGCCGGTCGGCAGGAAGAAATATTCGACCTGCTGATTGGCCGTATAGGGCTGTGAGCCACCGCCGGCGGCAATGCCGTCGAACTTGTCGAACTCGGTTCTGGTTTCGCCCGAAGTCGGATCGCCCGCGCCATAGGCCTGGGACATGATGCGGTGACGCCAGCCGATGAGATTGTTGTCAGCATCGAGCGCAGCATCGATCTGCTGGATGGTCAGCGGACGATAGGCATCATATTGCAGGTCTTCCTCGCGGCTCCACACCAGCTTGACCGGGCGATTGGCAACCGCAGGGGCCATGGCGAGATAGGTGGCTTCGCGCACGAAATCCGCCTCGATGCGGCGGCCGAAACCACCGCCGAGCAGCATGACATTGACCGCGACGTCCGCATCCTCGCGTTCGGCGGCAGCGCGCACGGCGGCGACGGCATTGGTGGGCGTCTGCACGCCGGCCCAGACTTCGAAGGTCTCGTCGGCATTGGCGCGCACGGTGGCGTTCATCGGCTCCATGGTGGCATGGGCGACATGGTTGGTCTGGAAGCTCAGGCGCTCGACGCGGGCTGCATTGGCGAAGGCCTCGGAAATATCGACCGGTTCCTCACCCTGAAACACGCCCTTTCGGGAATCGTCGGCGAGAACGGCGAGGCCCTTTTCCAGTTCGTCATCGCTGTTGAAGCCATTGGCGAAAGCGGTGTCGGTCCATGTGACCTGAAGCGCAGCCGCACCGGCGCGGGCAGCATAAAGGCTTTCGCCGACGACACCGACGCCGTGCGGCATGGAAACGACGGCGACGACGCCCGGCACCTTGAGCGCTTCCGTGTCATCGACCGAGGCCGGGCCATCGCCGGCGACCGGCGGGCGCACCATGGCGCCGTAGAGCATGTCGGGCAGCGTCACATCGAGGCCGTACTGGGCCTTGCCGGTCGATTTGGCCGGCACGTCATAACGGTCGACGGCGGTGCCGATCAGGCGGAAATCCGCGGGCGATTTGAGATCGGCCTCGGTCACTTCCGGCAGCGGATCGGGGACGGTGCCGGTCGCGGCGATCTCGCCATAGCCGAGGCGCTTGTCGGAGGCGGCATGGACGACGAAACCGGGCTCGGTGGCCAGTTCCGCGAGCGGCACGCCGAGCATTTCGGCGGCGTTCGTCATCAGCACGCGCCGGGCCTGTGCGCCGGCAAGACGCATGGGCAGATAATTGCGCGAAACAGAGGTCGAGCCGACCGTGTTCTGATTGCCGAACTGATCGCCGACGCCGGGGGCGCGTTCGATGACGACCTTGGACCAGTCGGCATCCATTTCCTCGGCGATGAGCAGCGGCACGCTGGTGAGGACGCCCTGCCCCATTTCGGCACGCTGATAGAGGATGCGCACGAGGCCGTCGGCGCCGATTTCGACGAAGACATTCGGTTCATAGGCAGAGGCTGCGGCTTCCTGAGCGAAGCTTGCCGCCGAAAGGCCACCGAAGCTGACGCCGACGGCAAGCGCGCCGCTGCCGATGAGGAAGCTGCGGCGGCTGAGCGCCACGGCATTGAGCTTATCGGTATTGAAGATCTTGTTCATGGATCAGGCCTCGGACGCCACGGATTCAATGGCCGCGACGATGCGCGGATAGGTGCCGCAACGGCACACATTGCCGTTCATGAATTCCTTGATCTCATCGCGCGAGGGATGCGGATTCTGGGCGAGGAGCGCGGCCGCCGACATGATCTGGCCGGACTGGCAATAGCCGCATTGCGGCACCTGATGCGCGATCCAGGCCTTCTGCAGCGGATGCTCGCCGCCGAGCCCTTCGATGGTGGTGATGTCCTGCCCGGCAATGCTGCCGACCGGCGTCGCGCAGGAGCGCGTCATCTCGCCATTCACATGCACGGTGCAGGCGCCGCAGGAGGCCACGCCGCAGCCGAACTTGGTGCCGTGAAGGCCCAGATCGTCGCGGATCACCCACAATAGGGGCGTGTCCTCGGGAACGTCGACGCTGACCGCCGCGCCGTTCAGGGTGAAATCAATCATGGAATAGTCCTCAGCTATAGGTTTTCCAGCCATGCCAATGGTTTCGGCGGGCCGAAGCAGGCTGTAGCCGCCTGATTATTGCAAATCCCTGAAGCGCGCCATCGCGATCCTGCCGAAAACCCTTGCAGAAGGACCTTCTTCGCGCACGTTTGCGCGAGGACGACGTTGACGGATACCATCGGCCTGCGCCATGTGAGGCGCCTCGGCAAAAGCTTGGAAGAAAAGATGACTTCGACCCCCCGCGTCCGCATCGCGCCATCGCCCACGGGCGAGCCGCATGTCGGCACCGTCTATATCGCGCTCTTCAACTATCTGTTTGCCAAGAAGATGGGCGGTGAGTTCATCCTGCGCATCGAGGATACCGACGCCAGCCGCTCGACGCCGGAATATGAGCAGAAGGTGCTGGATGCGCTGCGCTGGACGGGGCTGAGCTGGGTCGAGGGCCCCGATGTCGGCGGCCCTTACGGCCCCTATCGCCAGTCCGACCGCAAGGATTTGTACCAGCCTTTCGCCCAGGAACTGCTCGACAAGGGCCATGCCTTCCGCTGCTTCTGCACGCCCGAACGGCTCGAAAAGATGCGCCAGGCGCAGCGCGCCGCCGGCCAGCCGCCGAAATATGACGGGCATTGCCTCAGCCTCACCACCGAAGAGGTCGAAGCCCGCATGGCGGCGGGCGAGCCATCCGTCGTGCGCATGAAAATCCCCGCCGAGGGCTCGTGCGATTTCCATGACGGCGTTTATGGCGATGTGTCGATCCCGTGGGATTCGGTCGACATGCAGGTGCTGATGAAGGCCGACGGCATGCCGACCTATCACATGGCCAATGTCATCGACGACCATCTGATGAAGATCACCCATGTGGCGCGCGGCGAGGAATGGCTGGCCTCGGTCCCGAAGCACATCCTGCTCTATCGCTATTTCGGCTGGGAGCAGCCGGTGTTCATGCACCTGTCGCTGATGCGCAACGCGGACAAATCGAAGCTGTCGAAGCGCAAGAACCCGACCTCGATCTCCTATTATTCCGCGCTTGGCTATCTCGCCGAGGCGATGATGAATTTCCTCGGCCTGTTCTTCGTCCAGATCGGCGAAGGCGAGGAGCTGATGACCATGGACGAGCTGGTCGACAAGTTCGATCCGGACAATCTCTCCAAGGCCGGCGCGATTTTCGACATCCAGAAGCTCGACTGGCTCAATGGCCGCTGGATTCGCGAAAAGCTGAGCCCCGAGGACTTCGTCGCCCGCACCCTCGAATGGGCCTCGGAAAACAACCGCCTGACCGAAGGGCTGAAACTGTCGCAGAGCCGCATTTCCAAGCTTGGCGAATTGCTGGACCTCGCCGGCTTCCTGCTTGCCAATGATGTGGGGCTCACGCCGCAGTCCTTCGCCGGCCTCAAGACCACGCCGGCCGAAACGCTCGCCATTCTCAATGCCGTCGCCGCCGATCTCGAAAAGATGCCGGACTGGACTATCGAAAGCATCGAGGCGGAACTGCGCGCCATTGCCGACCGGCTGGAAAAGAAGCTGCGCGTCGTCACCCCGCCGCTCTTCATCGCCATGTCGGGCTCGTCGCGCTCGCTGCCGCTGTTCGATTCCATGGCGCTGCTCGGCCGCTCGGTCGTGCGTCAGCGTCTGAAGCTCGCCATCGCCGCAGTGTCGGGACTGGTCGAGGCCTGAGCCGATTGCCTCTCATCCGCCCGCCTTTGCGGGAGGGCGGATGAGGAGAATGGCTTTGCGCCGAATGCAATCCCGACATATCAAGAAATCTTTATATCCTTCTTGACCGCGTCCCGGTCCGGTGTCACAAACCGGTCCTAATGGCTCGTTCAGGGGCTTTTTTGGTATATTTTGGGGATCAGCGTGGCCCGTTCGTCTTATCTCTTTACGTCTGAATCGGTTTCGGAAGGTCATCCGGACAAGGTCTGCGACCGCATTTCGGATGAAATCGTCGACCTCGTCTTCCGCGAAGCCAAGAAGACCGGCATGGACCCCTCGCAGGTGCGCATCGCCTGCGAGACGCTGGCGACGACCAATCGCGTCGTCATCGCCGGCGAGGTGCGCGTGCCCGAGACCCTGCTGAAGAAAGACAAGGACGGCAATATCCTCAAGGACGCCGCGGGCAATCCGGTGGTCAATCCCTCGAAGTTCAAGTCGACCGCCCGCAAGGCCATCCGCTCCATCGGCTATGAGCAGTCGGGCTTCCACTGGAAGACCTGCAAGATCGACGTGCTGCTGCACGGCCAGTCGGCCGATATCGCCCAGGGCGTCGACGAAGCCGGCAACAAGGATGTGGGCGCAGGCGACCAGGGCATCATGTTCGGCTATGCCAGCCGCGAGACGCCGGAACTGCTGCCGGCCCCGATCTATTATGCCCACAAGATCCTCGAGACCCTGACCACGGCGCGCAAGGCCAATCACGGTCCCGCCGGCAAGCTTGGTCCCGATGCCAAGAGCCAGGTCACCGTGCGCTACGAGAACGGCCAGCCGGTGGGCGTCACCCAGATCGTGCTGTCGACCCAGCATCTCGACGATACGCTGACCTCTTCGGATGTGCGCAAGATCGTCGAGCCCTATATCCGCGAAGCGCTGCCCGAAGGCTGGATCAGCGACGAGACCATCTGGCACGTCAATCCGACCGGCAAGTTCGTCGTCGGCGGTCCCGATGGCGATGCGGGCCTGACCGGCCGCAAGATCATCGTCGATACCTATGGTGGTGCGGCTCCCCATGGCGGCGGCGCCTTTTCGGGCAAGGACCCGACCAAGGTCGACCGCTCTGCCGCCTATGCGGCGCGCTATCTCGCCAAGAACGTGGTCGCCGCTGGCCTCGCCGATCGCGCCACCATCCAGCTCTCCTATGCCATCGGCGTCGCCGAGCCGCTGTCGATCTATGTCGACCTGCACGGCACCGGCAAGGTCGAGGAAGCCAGGGTCGAAGAAGCGCTCGGCAAGGTGATGGACCTGACCCCGCGCGGCATCCGCACCCATCTCGACCTCAACAAGCCGATCTATGCCAAGACCAGCGCCTATGGTCATTTCGGCCGCAAGGCCGGCCGCGACGGGTCGTTCTCCTGGGAAAAGACGGATTTGGTGAGCGCGCTCAAGGCTGCGGTGAAGTAAGGCTTCGACACGCTGCCACGCCCTCGTGGTTCGAGGCGCCAAGAGAGGCGCACCTCACCATGAGGGCTACTGGCCAGGCTAAGCGAGGCGGGAACATAGCTGCCGCGTGCGCACTATAACGAGTAGCGCTCATGGTGAGGTGGGAGCACAGCGACCCTCGAACCACGAGGGCGTGGCACGACAAGGCCGCATATGACCGACCACCAGCTACCCAAAACCCGCTCCGGCGAGCCGCGCGCCTTTTTCGGCCGGCGCTCGGGCAAGAAGCTGCATGAGGGGCAGCAGGCGATCTACGACGCCACCCTGCCCGAGCTCGAAATCACGCTCGATGGCAAGCTCGATCCGAAAACCCTGTTTCCGGATGCCAGCAAGATCATCGTCGAGATCGGCTATGGCGGCGGTGAGCATCTGGCGCTGGAAGCGAGCCGGCATCCGGAAGCCGGCTATATCGGCTGCGAGGTCTTTACCGGCGGCATCGGCAAGATGGTGCAGACCATCCACGCCCAGAACCTCGGCAATATTCGGCTCTTCACCGACGATGCGCTGAAGCTGCTCATGGCCCTGCCCGATGCGAGCCTCGACGAAGTCTACCTTCTCTATCCCGATCCCTGGCCGAAGACGCGCCACCACAAGCGCCGCTTCGTGTCGCCAACGACGCTTGCGGAGCTCGCACGGGTGATCCGGCCGGGCGGCCGCTTTCATTTCGCCACCGATATCGAGGATTATGCCAACTGGACGCTGGCGCATATCCTCAGGCAGCCGGCCTTCACCTTCGCGCCGGACCGGCCGGGATCATGGCATGAACCCTATCCCGGCTGGGAAGCGACGCGCTACGAACAGAAAGCGCGGCGCGAAGGACGGCTCCTCAGCTTCTATTTCAGCTTCACCCGATAAACGCGATTCAGGCTTATCCATACTGGATTCTGCCTCGATGCGCCCCATATGCCATATTTTACAGCATCAGGGGTTCGTCGATGTCCGCAATCGCCACAGCAGGCCGTCCCAATGAGGAATTGCTGGTGGTGAAGCCGGGCAAGTGGACGCTTATCGTCATTTCGCGGCTGCGGCGGCACAAGCTGCGCTTTTCCGAGCTCAAGCGCGAAATCGGCATCTCGCAGAAGACGCTGACCACGACGCTGCGTGACCTCGAACGCGACGGCTTCATCCTCAGGACGCTCTATCCCACCATTCCACCGAGAGTGGAATACGAGTTGACCGATATCGGGCGTGATCTGTTGGAACTGGCCGATGGCTGGGGACGCTTTGCCCGCAAGCACCGTATCGCGGTGGAGGAGGCGCGCCGCCGCTTCGACGCGGCCGTCATTCAGCTTCTTTAAAAAAATCTGGGCGCCGTCGGCAGGGCCGGCGGCGCCAGAAGTCAGGCCCGAACAGCGATTAGAGCGTGACGGGCTGCAGCGTGATCGGAGCAAAGAACTCCTGCTTGACGGTGCCGTTGTCCTGCTGGACGAAGGCGCGGATCAGGCCGCCCCAGGCTTCCACCGAAGTGGCGTTGACGCCCTGCTCATGCAGGCGAGCCAGGACATCGCGCTGCGAGAAATAGGCGTTGGAGCTTTCATGGTCTTCAGCCAGCGAGGCGGCGAAGGCGGGAGCGGCAGCACCCGAGATGGCAGCGACGGTCATCAGGGCAACGAGTGTGTTCTTGATCATTTCTGGGTCCTTTCAAAAGAGCCGTTCACTATCGAACACACTGGAAATATGCCGGCCGGCCTGGCCCGCAAGACGAAAGAAACGCCTTTTGGCCTCTTGAAGTTTTCATGACGACCACGAGAGTTTTATGTGAGAAATCAGGGGGTTAAAACGTAACCCGGTTTCTTCCCCGACACCATGTTTCGTCACCGTGACGCTTTGCAGGATCGGCCTTTGCGGGCGATTTCGGAACCAAGTCGCATGCATTGGAGTATGCTCAACGGGCAAAAATCCACATCTCGGAACCGTCGAGGGAGCGAAGATGCCGACCACTGCGAAAATCCTCAAAACCACGCTCGTCACTCATAATGTGCGCCATTACGAGGTCGAAAAACCCAAGGGCTTCACCTTCGGTCCCGGCCAGGCGACGGAAGTGTCGATCGACAAGGATGGCTGGCGTGACGAGAAGCGGCCCTTCACCTTCACCTCGCTCAATGACTGGGACGTGCTGCAATTCACCATCAAGAGCTATACCGACCATCCGGGCGTCACGAGCGAACTGTGGCGCTGCGAAGCCGGCGACAGCCTGCTGCTGCGCGATGTGTGGGGAACGATCCAGTATAGAGGTGCCGGCACCTTCATTGCAGGCGGAGCCGGGGTCACGCCCTTCATCGCCATATTGCGCCATCTCAATGCCAAAGGCGGGCTCAAGGGCAACCGGCTGATCGTTTCCAACCGCACCGAGCGCGACATCATTTTGCGGGACGAATTCGAGGCCATGGACGGGCTCGAAACGCTGTGGACCGTCACCGACGATCCGAAATCGAAGCTTCTGCAGGAGCGGATCGATGCCGATTTCCTCAAGAAGCACGTGGGCGACTTTTCGGGGCGGTTTTATCTCTGCGGTCCCGACGCCATGGTCGGCGATTTGCGGGCGGCGCTCGAAGAGCTCGGCGCCGATGTCGACGGCATCACCTTCGAGAAATAGCCTGTAATCCGCCGCCCTTGCGGCTTCCCGCGATCGGCGCTATATAGAGGGCCAATATCTCTGGCAAATTGCAGAGTGGGAGCCGACCGGCCCCGCTCTTTTTTATTACCCGAAGGGACCGATGGGTTTCGATCTCAAAGAGAAACGCTATATAAAGGAAACCGGGCTCGAGGCGCGTATCGCCGCCATTGTCGAGCCGGTCGCCAATGATCTGGGCTTCTCGCTCGTCCGGGTGAAGATCACCCAGGAAAACGGCATGACGCTGCAGATCATGGCCGAGGACGAGAACGGGCGCTTCACCATCACCGATTGCGAGACGCTGTCGAAAGACCTTTCGCCGGTGCTCGATGTCGAAGACCCCATCGAGCGCGAATACCATCTCGAAGTGTCCTCGCCCGGCATCGATCGGCCGCTGGTGCGCCGGCGCGATTTCGAGACCTATATCGGGCACGAGGCCAAGATCGAGCTTGCCGACATGATCAATGGCCGCAAGCGCTTTCGCGGCCTCATCAAGGCGGTAGACGACGAGGCGGTGACCATCACCCTGCCCGACGCCCAGACCGGCACCGATCCGGATCACCGGCTTTTGCTGGCGAACCTGGCCGAAGCCAAGCTGGTCATGACCGATGCGCTGATGGACATGGCGCAAAAGGACCAGGAACTCCATCCTATCGACGACGACGAGACCGAAACGGTCGAAATCGGCGGAACTGACGACGACGAACGCTCCGAGGAGACACACTAAATGGCCGTTAGCGCGAATAGACTTGAGCTGCTGCAGATTGCAGACGCCGTCGCACGCGAAAAGTCGATCGACCGCATGGTCGTGATCGAAGCCATGCAGGACGCCATGGAAAAGGCGGCCAAGGGTCGATACGGCGCCGAAACCGAAATCAAGGTCGAGATCAACCCGCGTTCGGGCGAGACGCGCATGTGGCGCCTCTTGGAAATCGTCGATGACGTCGAAGAGCCGAGCCGGCAGATCGAGCTGACACTGGCGCAGGTCAAGAATCCCACCGCCAAGGTTGGCGACTTCCTGACCGAACCGCTGCCGCCGATGGAATTCGGCCGCATCGCCGCCCAGTCGGCCAAGCAGGTGATCGTGCAGAAGGTGCGCGACGCCGAGCGCGACCGCATGTTCGAGGAATATCAGGGCCGCATCGGCGAGATCGTCAACGGCACGGTCAAGCGCGTCGAATATGGCAATGTCATCGTCGATCTCGGCCGGGGCGAAGCCATTATCCGCCGCGACGAATTGATCCCGCGCGAGATGTTCCGCTATGGCGACCGTGTGCGCGCCTATATCTATGACGTGCGCCGCGAGCAGCGCGGGCCGCAGATCTTCCTGTCGCGCACCCATCCGCAGTTCATGGCGAAGCTCTTCATGCAGGAAGTGCCGGAAATCTACGATGGTGTCATCACCATCCGCTCGATCGCCCGTGATCCGGGCAGCCGCGCCAAGATTGCCGTGACCTCGTCCGATTCCTCGATCGACCCGGTCGGCGCCTGCGTCGGTATGCGCGGCTCCAGGGTTCAGGCGGTCGTCGCCGAGCTTCAGGGCGAAAAGATCGACATCATTCCGTGGACCGACAATATCGCCGATCTCGTGGTTTCGGCCCTGCAGCCGGCCGATGTCGCCAAGGTGGTGCTCGATGAGCAGGCCGAGCGCATCGAAGTGGTGGTGCCGGACGAGCAGCTCTCGCTCGCCATCGGCCGTCGCGGCCAGAATGTGCGCCTTGCATCGCAGCTCATCGGCTGGGATATCGACATCCTGACCGAGCAGGAAGAATCGGAACGTCGGCAGAAGGAATTCACCGAACGCTCGACGCTGTTCATGGAAGCCCTTGACGTCGACGAGATGGTTGCCCAACTATTGGCCTCGGAAGGCTTTTCCTCGGTCGAGGAACTGGCTTATATCGAACTCAACGAAATCGCTTCGATCGAAGGCTTCGACGAGGAAACGGCGTCGGAAATCCAGAACCGCGCCGCCGAATATCTCGCCGCCATCGAACGGGCCCATGACGAAGAACGCGTCAAGCTGGGCGTCGAGGACGAGCTTTACGAAATCCCCGGCCTCAATGCGGCGATGCTCGTCGCGCTCGGCAAGGACGACATCAAGACCGTCGAGGACTTCGCCGGCTGTGCCGCCGACGACCTCGTCGGCTGGACCGAGCGCAAGGACGGCGAAACCAAGCGTTTCGACGGCACCTTCAAGGACTTCCCGGTGAGCCGTGAAGAAGCCGAGGACATGATCCTTCAGGCCCGCGTCAAGGCTGGCTGGATTGCGCCCGAGGAAATCGCGGTTTCGGATGACGACGACGGCGAGGGCTTCGCCGAAGAGGAAACGGTCTAAGCCGGCCGTCGCGGGGGGCTCCATCATGGCCCGGCGCGAAGAGACGACACGGATGTGCGCCCTCACCCGGGCGGAGCTGCCGACCACCGAACTCATCCGTTTCGTGGTCGGCCCCGACGGGGTGCTGGTGCCCGATACGGAGGCCAGAGCCGAAGGGCGCGGCGTGTGGATCACGCTCAGCCGCGCCGCCGTGGCCGAGGCCGTGAAGAAGAAGGTGTTCGGGCGCAGCCTCAAAAGCGAGGTGAGCCTGCCCGAAGACCTGCCGGGATTGACCGAAAAGCGGCTGGAACAGCGTTTCCTCGCCGCTCTCGGCATGGCCCGCAAGGCCGGCCAGCTCGTGTTCGGCGCCACCAAGGTGCGCGCCCTGCTCGAGGCCGGCGATCTTGTCGCGCTGATCACGGCAAGCGACGCGTCGCCCGACGGGCGCGGCAAGATGGTGGCGCCCCTCAAGGCCCTTCATCACGCCGCGCGCGAGGAGGGTATCGAAGGGTTCGAGATCCCGCATTTCGAATTGCTCGGCTCCGAGCAATTGGGTTTGGCACTCGGGCTCGAAAATGTGATACATGCTGCGCTCACGAAAGGGGCGGCAGCCCAAGCGGCGGTGGAAAAGGCCAGGCGACTGGCCCGTTACACCGCCAATCCGGGTGGAAATACGAAAGTCCGCGTCACCGTGGATGATGGTGTTTTGCCAGACGAGAGATAGACAAGAGACGCGATTTACATGGCTGATAACGACGACAAGCGCACGGACGACAACTCAGGCGCTGGCAAGAAGACGCTGACATTGAAGGGTGGGCCGGGCCTCGGCAACCGCTCCGGCATGTCGCGCGGGCCTTCGCGCTCCACCGTCGTCGTCGAGAAGCGCACGCGCGTGATCCCCAAGCCTGGCGCACAGGGCGGCGCGAACCAGCGTCCCGGTGGCGCCGGTGCGTCCGGCGGCAACCGTCCGCCGATGTCGCGGCCGGGCCAGGGTGGGCAGAATCGCGCCCCGCTCGGGCTCAGCGCTGCCGAAGCGGAAGCCCGCCGCGCCGTGCTGCGTGAGGCTGGCGCCCGCGCCGCCGAGGAACAGGCCCGCTTTGCCGCCGAGGAAGCCCGCCGCATCGAGGAAGATGCGCGTCGTCGCCAGATTCGCGAGGAAGCCGCCCGCCAGGAAGAAGAGCGCCGCACGGCGGAAGCCGCCGCTGCCGCCGCAGAAGCCGCACCCCCCCAGGCGGAAGCGGCCCCTGCTGCCGAAGAACCGGCTCCGAGCCGGCCCGAGCCTGCGGCACCCCAGCGTCCGACCGGCCCGTCGAGCGTGCGCGTCGTCGCCGGCCGTCCCGGCCAGCCGCCGCGCCAGACCCGGCCCGCCGGCGAACGCCCCAGCCCCAATACGCGTCCTGCCAATGAGCGTGGGGCCAATGCCCTGAGGCCCGGTGCGGCCGGTCGCCCGGAAAATCGTCGTCCGGCGGGTGGCGGCATGGCCCCCATCGGCAATGTGCCGCCGGCGCCGCCGAGCGAGGCGGATGGCCGCAAGATTCGGACCGGTGCGCCGTCCAATCGTCCGATCGTCAATGAGGCGGAACTTGAAAACGCCCGCCGCGCCTCGCGCGCGACGCCGGAGCGTCCGTCCCGCCGTGTCGACGATGGCTCGCAGCGTGGCCGCCTGACCGTTTCCAGCGCCACCACGGAAAGCGATCGTGATCGCGGTCCGTCGCTCGCGGCCATGCGCCGCCGGCGCGACAAGAAGATGGGCCGCAACCAGTCGACCCAGCCCAAGATCAGCCGCGAAGTCACCATTCCGGACGCCATCACCGTCCAGGAGCTGGCTAACCGCATGGCCGAGCGCTCGGTCGACGTCATCAAACTGCTGATGCAGCAGGGCCAGATGATGAAGATCAACGACGTGCTCGACGCCGATACCGCCGAACTGCTCGCCATCGAAATGGGCCATACGGTCAAGCGCGTCTCGGAAGCCGACGTTGAAGAAGGCCTGTTCGACATCCAGTCGGACGACAAGGCCGAGGACCTGACCGACCGCGCGCCGGTGGTGACCATTATGGGTCACGTCGACCACGGCAAGACCAGCCTGCTCGACGCCATCCGCGAAGCCAATGTGGTTTCGGGCGAGGCCGGCGGCATCACCCAGCATATCGGCGCCTACCAGGTCGAAAAGCAGGGCCAGAAGATCACCTTCCTCGACACCCCCGGTCACGAGGCGTTCACCGCCATGCGTGCCCGCGGCGCCCAGGCGACGGATATCGCCGTCCTCGTGGTGGCGGCCGATGACGGCGTCATGCCGCAGACGATCGAATCCATCAAGCACGCCAAGGCGGCCGGGGTTCCGATCATCGTCGCCATCAACAAGATGGACAAGCCCGAGGCCAATCCGACCCGGGTGCGTACCGAACTGTTGCAGCACGAAGTCTTCGTCGAATCGATGGGCGGCGACGTCCTCGACGTGGAAGTGTCGGCCAAGACCCATGCGGGTCTCGACAAGCTCCTCGAAACCATCCTGCTGCAGGCGGAAGTGCTGGAGCTCAAGGTGGCCCGCGACGGGCGCGCCGAAGGCCTCGTCATCGAAGCCAAGCTCGATCGCGGCCGCGGCGCGGTGGCGACGGTACTGGTCCAGCGCGGCACGCTGGCGATCGGCGACATTCTGGTCGCCGGCACCGAATTTGCCCGTGTCCGCGCGCTGATCAACGACAAGGGCGAGCAGGTCAAGGAAGCCGGCCCCTCCGTGCCGGTGGAAGTGCTCGGCTTCAACGGCGTGCCGAGCGCGGGCGACCGCTTCTCGGTGGTCGAGACGGAAGCGCGGGCCCGCGAGGTCACCGAATACCGCCAGCGCGCCATCCGCGAGAAGACCGCCGGCGGTGGCGCCACCAGCCTCGAGCAGATGATGAACCAGCTCAAGGCCTCGGGCATCGCCAAGTTCCCGCTGATCATCAAGGGTGACGTGCAAGGTTCCGTGGAAGCGATCGTCGCTTCGCTCAACAAGTTGTCGACCGAAGAGGTTTCGGCCCAGATACTGTTCTCGGGCGTGGGCGGGATCACCGAGTCGGACGTCACGCTGGCATCGGCCTCGGACGCCATCATCATCGGCTTCAACGTCCGCGCCAACAAGCAGGCGCAGGATCTGGCGACCCGCGACGGCATCGAAATCCGCTACTACAACATCATCTACGATCTCGTGGATGACGTGAAGAACGCCATGAGCGGCCTGTTGAAGCCCGAGCGGCGCGAAACCTTCATCGGTTACGCCGAGATCCTCGAAGTGTTCAACATCACCAAGGTCGGCAAGGTCGCCGGCTGCCGGGTCACCGAGGGCATCGTGGAACGCGGCGCCGGCGTGCGCCTCCTGCGCGACAACGTCGTCATCCACGAAGGCAAGCTCAAGACGCTCAAGCGCTTCAAGGACGAAGTCAAGGAAGTGCAGACCGGCCAGGAATGCGGCATGGCCTTCGAGAACTACGAAGACATCCGCCCGGGCGACCAGATCGAATGCTTCCGCGTCGAAACGGTGCAGCGTTCGCTGTAAGCGGGATAGGAAATGGAATGAAGGGCGCGGAGCAATCCGCGCCTTTTTTGTTTATGGGATGGGTTGGTGTGCCCGCCCTCGTGGTTCGAGGCTCGCGAAAGGCTCGCACCTCACCATGAGGTCTCAGGTAGCTGGGGCTTTCAGACAAACATACAGCCCGCTCCAGCCTCCCAGCAGCCCTCATGGTGAGGCGGGAGCGCAGCGACCCTCGAACCACGAGGGCGTGCCACCGTGCCCCAAACAAGCAAAAGGCCCAGTCCGGGGACTGGGCCTTTTCTATCCGGGTTATTTCCGCCGCAGCGGGAGGTCTGTCTCGGTGACTACGGAATCCGCGACAGGAAACCGAGGCGAAAACAACCCGAAAACTCAGCTCAGCACCACCACGCGGGTGCCGGTATTCACGCGACCGTAAAGGTCGATAATATCCTGATTCATCAGGCGGATGCAGCCCGACGAGACATTCGTGCCGATAGTGTAGGGCTCGACCGTGCCATGCAGGCGGAAATAGGTATCGCGGCCGCCCTTGTAAAGGTATAGCGCGCGCGGCCCAAGCGGATTTGTCGGGCCACCCGGCAGGCCGCCGGCATAGGGGCCATAACGGTCGGGCTCGCGGCGGATCATATTGGCGGTGGGCGTCCAGGTCGGCCACACGGCCTTGCGGCCGATGGTGGCATTGCCCTTGAACTGCAGCGCCTCATCCTTGCCGACGCCAACGCCATAGCGAATGGCGGTGCCGCCGGATTGCACGTAATAGAGGTGGTGCGCGGGCGTATCGACGACGATGGTGCCCGGAGCGTGACCGCCCTCATAGCTGACTTCCTGGCGCCACCAGCGCGGATCGACGCGCCGGAGATCGACGCCCGGTATGGGGAAAGGTTCGTCACGTACGGCCGCATACATAGAGACATAGCGCGGATCGAGAGCAGGGCTCTCCGTGCGGCCGCGCCCCGTGGTGGTGCAGGCAGCGAGCGCCAACGGCATTCCAATCATGAAGAGGCGGCGGCTGATCACGTGTCGTGAATCCTTCGAATGTTCTTGGTTAACCAATGCCCTACGCTGCGAACCGAGTGATTGTCGAGTGCAGGAAAGCATCACCTTCCCAATCGTCTGCACGCTGATCGGTTCCTCGCGCCATTGTGATCGAGACGACACGTTGCGTTTTTGCCACGGCGCCTGCCCGGGCACGGGCAGCACAAAAAAAGGCCCGGGAGATGTCCCGGGCCTTCTGATCGATCGGTTCTGCCGATTACTCGGCAGCCGTCTCCTCGTTCCTGACGATCTCCTTGCCCGTCGCCTGGTCGACGACCTTCATGGAGAGGCGAACCTTGCCGCGTTCGTCGAAGCCGAGCAGCTTGACCCAGACCTTGTCGCCTTCCTTGACCACATCGGTGGTCTTGGCAACGCGCTGGTCGGCCAGCTGGCTGATATGCACCAGGCCGTCCTTGGCGCCGAAGAAGTTGACGAAGGCGCCGAAATCGGCGGTCTTGACCACGGTGCCCTGATAGATGGCGCCGACTTCGGCTTCATCGGTGATCGAGCGGATCCACTTGATGGCCGCTTCGATCTGCGAGCCGTCGCTGGAGGCGATCTTGATGGTGCCGTCATCCTCGATATTGATCTTGGCGCCGGTTTTTTCGACGATCTCGCGGATCACCTTGCCGCCGGTGCCGATCACTTCACGGATCTTGTCGGTCGGGATCTTCATGGTCTCGATGCGCGGGGCGAACTCGCCGACTTCCGAGCGCGAGGTGTCGAGCGCCTTGGCCATCTCACCGAGGATATGGCTGCGGCCTTCCTTGGCCTGACCGAGCGCGACGCGCATGATCTCTTCGGTAATACCGGCGATCTTGATGTCCATCTGGAGGCTGGTGACGCCTTCGGCGGTGCCGGCCACCTTGAAGTCCATGTCGCCGAGGTGATCTTCGTCACCCAGAATGTCCGAGAGAACGGCATAGCGCTCGCCCTCGAGGATCAGGCCCATGGCGATACCGGCAACCGGACGCTTCATCGGCACGCCGGCATCCATCAGCGCCAGCGAGGTGCCGCAGACGGTGGCCATCGAGGAGGAACCGTTGGATTCGGTAATCTCGGAGACCACGCGGATCGTATAGGGGAACTCTTCCACGGCCGGACGGATCGGGTTGATGGCGCGCCAGGCAAGCTTGCCATGGCCGATTTCGCGGCGGCCGGGCGAACCCATGCGGCCGGCTTCACCGACGGAGTAGGGCGGGAAGTTGTAGTGCAGAAGGAAGTTTTCCTTCTTGAGGCCTTCGAGCGTGTCGACGAACTGCTCGTCTTCACCGGTGCCGAGGGTCGCAACCACCAGCGCCTGGGTCTCGCCGCGGGTGAACAGCGCCGAGCCATGGGTGCGGGGCAGGACGCCGACTTCCGCAACGATCGGGCGCACGGTCTTGAGATCGCGGCCGTCGATACGGTGACCGGTATCGAGAATGTTCCAGCGCACGATCTTGGCCTGGAGATTGTGCACGACTTCGCCCAAGTCCTCGGCCGAGACTTCACCGGCTTCGATGCGGGCGGCGAAAGCCTCCTTCACCTTGGCATTGGCGGCGTCGACCGCGGCATAGCGGGCCTGCTTGTCGGTGATCTGGTAAGCGGTGCGCAGATCGGCTTCGGCAAGGGCCAGCACGTCCTTTTCCAGCGCCGAATAATCGGGCGGGGTGAAATCGCGCGGGTCCTTGGCGGCCAGCTCGGCCAGCTTGATGATCGCATCGATCACCTTGCGGCTCTCGGCATGGCCGAACATGACGGCGCCGAGCATGACTTCCTCGGACAGCTCCTGGGCTTCCGATTCCACCATCAGCACGGCATCTTCCGTGCCGGCCATGACGAGGTCGAGCTTGGAATCGCTGCGCCGGTCGACGGGCAGGTTGAGCACATATTCGCCATCGACATAGCCGACGCGGGCGGCGCCGATCGGGCCCATGAAGGGAACGCCGGAAATGGTCAGCGCGGCGGAAGCGGCGACCATGGAGAGAACGTCGGGATTGTTCTCCATGTCGTGCTGCAGCACGGTGACGATGACCTGGGTCTCGTTCTTGTAGCCTTCAGGGAAAAGCGGGCGGATCGGCCGGTCGATGAGGCGGCTGGTCAGCGTCTCGCCTTCGGTCGGGCGCCCTTCCCGCTTGAAATAGCCGCCCGGGATCTTGCCGGCGGCGAAGTATTTTTCCTGGTAGTTGACGGTCAGGGGGAAGAAGTCCTGGCCGGGCTTGGGCGACTTGGCCGACACGACGGTCGCCAGCACCACGGTTTCGCCCAGCGTGGCGAGCACGGCGCCATCGGCCTGGCGGGCGATCTTGCCGGTCTCGAGGGTGAGCGGCTGGCCGCCCCAGTTGAGTTCGACTTTATGGTGGTCGAAATTGATAGGCATTGGGTTCGTCTTTCCATTCTGCCCGGATGAGCGGGAACGCGGGGCGTAGCTTCCCGCGAACGCATCCGGTGTGCCCGCACCCGCAAAACACCCCATGTGCTTTCAGGCTCAAAATCAGGCACGGTTTTCGGCCCGGCGGCTGACGAAACATGGGCAAGACAACAAGACGCTCCCGATAGTCTTCGGCGGTGCCCACAGGTCAAAACCAAGTAGTTGATTTTGCGAGAGGCGATCCGGGAGCGGCCAATAATCCTGCCATGCTCCGGCAATATGCCGGTCTACGCTATAATTCCCCGAACGGGGAAGGGCGGATGCGGAGAAAGCCCCGCATCCGCAAGGCAGTGTCGCTTAGCGACGCAGACCCAGCTTTTCGATCAGGGTCTTGTAACGGGCTTCGTCGGTCTTCTTGACATAGTCGAGAAGGCGGCGACGCAGCGAAACCAGCTTCAGCAGGCCACGGCGGGAATGGTTGTCCTTGGCGTGGCTCTTGAAATGCTCGGTGAGATTGGCAATGCGCTCGGAAAGAATGGCGACCTGAACTTCGGGCGAGCCGGTATCGTTCGGCTTGGTCGCATATTCCTGGATCAGAGCAGTCTTGCGCTCAGCGGTAATCGACATCGAAATATCCCTTCATATTGGAGGATCTGGTGTCGCCCCAGCCGGGATGTCGTCCAGGAGGGGCCGTGAAGAACCGCGGGACAGGCCCATGGTTGGCCAGCCATATAGTGCAAACCGCCCCTCAATACCAGATGTTATTCTTCCGGCTCGTCATCGTCGGGCGGCGTGGCTTCAGGGCCGATGGAGGAGAGCGGCATGGTGAAACGCCACTCGATGCCATCGGCATGGGCGATGCGTTCGACCTCGGCGCCAAGGGAGCCGCCGACCATGGATCGCAACACCGTGGTGCCGAACCCGGTCCGCCCGCTTTCCGGTGCCATATCCGGCACCGTTTCCCGCCAAACCAGCCTGACAGCGTCGCCATCGAGCTGCCAATCGACAGCCAGCCTGCCGTCCTCGCGCGAGAAGGCGCCATATTTGACGGCATTGGTCGACAGCTCGTGGAAGGCCATGCCCAGAAGCTGCGCCGCCTGCGGATTGAGCCGCACCGAAGGCCCCCTGGCGGTGACGCGGCCGCCGGTGGGCGGGCTGAAGGGTTCGATCTGGTGGGCGATCAAATCTTCGAGCAGCACGCCGGCCATGCCGTGGGTCAAGAGGAGATCGGTCGAGCGGGCGAGGCCGAGTATGCGCTTTTCGAAATTCTGCACATAGCTCTGTACGTCGTCGGCGCCGCGCGCCGTCTGCTTGGCCATGGCCGAGATGACGGTCATCTGGTTCTTGGAGCGATGCGCCAGTTCGCGCATCAGGAAATGCACCTGGCCTTCGGCAGCGAGGCGCTGTTCGGAGGCAATGGCGAGCGCTTTCGACACTTCGGTGATCTCAGTGACGGGATAGGTCTTGGCCTCGACGCTTTCCCCGCGCCCGAGCAGCGCCGCATCGCGCCTGAGGCCGCGCACCGACTGGCTGATGCGCCGGGCGATGGCGAAGGCGACGACGCCGGCCGTCGCGGCGATGACGACGCCCCAGGCCGCCAGCCACAACAGGCTTTCCCCCAGCGGGCGGTCGACGGTTTCGGCCGCCGCCCAGGCGATGATGCGCCAGCCGGTGAGGCTCGAACGCGACTGCGCGATCACCACCGGCTGGCCGTCTATGACCTCATGGCGCCATTCGGCGCCATCATTGGCCCGGGCCGGCTCCAGCGGCAATTCCGTGCCCGGCATGAGCTCGGTATCGGTCGAGGCGGAAATGACAAGATTGTTGGAATCGACCAGCGCCGCATGCCAGCCGGCCGGCAATTGGCGCGATTGCAGCGCCGCGGAAAGATTGGCGGCATCGCGCGTCAGCACCAGCACCAGCGGATCGCCGCTTGAGGCGGTGATGGGGATGAGGACGTTGAACACCCATTGCTGCGCCGTCTGGCCGAAAAACACATCGGAGACGATGGGCACGCCGCTTTGCAGCGCCCGCCGGGCCGATTCCTGATCGGAAGTGGGCCCCAGCGGCTCGCCATAGGGCACGCGGGTGTTCAGCAATTGCCTGTAGTTCTCGTCAAGCACCACCAGATTGGCGCCTGTGCCCTCGAGCGCCGTCGCCGCACGATTGTGGAAACTGCCGAGATTGCCCACCGTGAAGGACTGCGCCGTCGACAGCACCCGCAGCGTGGTGATCATGCCCGACACTTCGCGGTCGACCGACTGCACCATGGCCTGAACGGTGGCATTGGTGAGCGAGCGCACCACCGTTTCCTGCGCTTCGTTATTGCGCTGCAAAAGCACGATGGAAACGATCAGCGCCGGCAGAAGAATGACCAGAACCAGCGCGAACAGATAGAAGACTAATGGTCGTGTCGCCGAGCCTTTTGCGCTGGTCGAATCCGGTCCGGTCGATGACGCCATACACACTGCCTCCGGCCGATTCGGCGCCGCGCCAAATCATTGCCTGACCAAGACAATAGCCTTGACCGGCGCAGGCCGGAAGAGAGTGCGACAGCCGTTTTTTTACGCGGCTGTCCGCATTTGCTAAAATGTCACGCTTGCGGGTGAGCGGAGAAGGTTAGGTTCGTTACCCCGCCCACCAGATGTCATCCCGGCGAAAGCCGGGAACCAGTTTTCGGGGCGGCATCGTTCAAACTGGGCCCCGGCGTTCGCCGGGGTGACAATGGAAGGCGTGGCGCGATCGGCATTCCACTTTAACCGGGCTTGCCTCGCGCCGGTTAATACTTGGCAGTGGCGTCGCTGGCGGGGAAGCTTTCGTCGACGGCTTCGTCGACCTCGTCCCATTTGGCGGGCTTGTCGGCCATGGAGTCCTTGCCGGCCGGACGCACCTGAACCGGAGCGTCGTCGGGGCCGGGCTTCTTGCCATCCTTGAGGGCGGCGGCACGATCGGTTTTCTGAGGCTTGCGCATGGCGGCATCCTTCATCATCTCATGCTGAGAACGCCGGCCGAGGCCGAGGGTTGCAGGCCACTTTGAGTCTCGGCCATCCTCTGGTAAAGAGCCCCGCATGACCGAAATGCGCCAGAACACCAAGAAGCTGTTCATCAAGACCTATGGTTGCCAGATGAACGTCTATGACAGCGACCGCATGACCGATGCGCTGGCGCCGCACGGCTACGAGCCGACGGCCGACATGGCCGAGGCCGATCTGGTGCTGCTCAACACCTGCCATATCCGCGAAAAGGCCTCGGAAAAGGTGTTTTCCGAGCTTGGCCGGCTCAAGGAACTGCAGAGCGAACGCCGCGCTGCCGGCGCCGACATGATGATCGGCGTCGCCGGCTGCGTGGCGCAGGCCGAAGGCGAGGAAATCGCTCGCCGCGCGCCCGTTGTCGACATGGTGTTCGGGCCGCAGGCCTATCATCGCCTGCCGCAGATGCTGGCCAAGGCGGCGGCACGGCGGCTCGATCCGTTCAGCCGCCCCGCCGTGGTCGATACCGACTTTCCCGAGGAAGACAAGTTCGACCACCTGCCGGCGGCGAAGAGGGAAGTCACCATCAAGCGCGGCCTCACCGCCTTCCTGACGGTGCAGGAAGGCTGCGACAAGTTCTGCACCTTCTGCGTGGTGCCCTATACGCGCGGGGCCGAAGTCAGCCGGCCGCTCAAGCAGGTGCTGGATGAAGCGCGCGGACTCGTCGCCGCGGGCGTCAAGGAAATCACCCTGCTCGGCCAGAACGTCAACGCCTATCACGGGCTCGACGATGCCGGCCGCAGCGTCGGGCTCGGGGAACTCGCCTATCGCCTCGCCGAAATCGACGGGCTCGAACGGCTGCGCTATACCACCAGCCATCCGCGCGACATGGATGACGCGCTGATCGCGGCGCATCGCGACCTCGATATCCTGATGCCTTACCTGCATTTGCCGGTGCAATCGGGCTCGGACTCTATTCTCAAGGCGATGAACCGCCGCCATACCGCCGCCGAATACCTGAAGCTGATCGAGCGCATCAAGGCGGCGCGTCCCGACATGGCGCTGTCCGGCGATTTCATCGTCGGCTTCCCGGGCGAGACCGATCAGGATTTCGAGGACACGCTGAGCATCATCCGCGAAGTCGGCTATGCCTCGGCCTTCTCGTTCAAATATTCCACCCGCCCCGGCACGCCGGGCGCAAATCTCGATGGCCAGATCGCCGAAGAGGTTAAGACCGAGCGGCTCCATCGCCTTCAGGAACTGGTCAACGTGCAGACGGCGGCCTTCCACGCAAGCTGTGTCGGCAAGACCCTGCCGGTGCTGATCGAGCGCCCCGGCCGACAGGCAGGGCAGGTGGGTGGGCGATCGCCCTATCTGCAGGCGGTGCATCTCGAAGGCTCGGCCGATCTCATCGGCACCATCCACCCGGTCGAGATCATCGGAACCAGCACCAATTCGCTGGTCGGCAGGCTGAAGGTCAAAGCGGCGGCTTGATCCCTCTCCCCTTGAGGGAGAGGGACGACCTGACGCGTTCAGCGGAAGGTCAGGGTGAGGGGTGCTGCGCCATCCTCTTGCCTTGCGGCTGGGTATTCCGCAGCACCCCTCATCCGCCCCTTCGGGGCACCTTCTCCCTCAAGGGGAGAAGGGAGGTATTGCCCCATAGCCTCAAGTAGCCTCATCCTGAGCCTGTCGAAGGACGGGGCGTGGCAGGCGCGGTGCCACGACCTCGTGGTTCGACAGGCTCACCATGAGGTCTACTGGTTTATCCATTTAACCAGGACCGATATGGGCGCTACTCGCCAAGCCCTTTCGCCCAATCGTGCCAATAGGCGGCGACTTCGGAGGTTTGCTTGACCACCTGATCCGGCGCGGCGGGGGCGGGCCAGAGATCCAGACGATAGGTATCGACCGGTTCGTCGCTGACATTGGTGTCCAATTCACTGCCGGCCGCCATGTCGCGGCCCTGGTAGCGCCCGCGATAGGTGCCGGGCGGCAGGGCAAGCGGATAGCTCTCCGAGCCGGCCCATTCCACCAGCGCGGCGCCATCGTCCAACACGGTGAGGAAAACCTCGACGATCTCTTCCCAACTATCATCCACGCCCGGATCCGCATCGAACAGATGGATGGCAAGGCCGACAACCCCGGTATGAAGGCCGGTCACCAAGAAGACCGTGCCCCTTGCGGCAGCACCGCACAGACCATTGCTCTGGCCGCGGAAGCAATCTTCCATGCTGCCATCGAACTGATTGCCGAATTCGAGATAGGCCTGGCCGTATTGGACGTGGATCGTACCGGAAAATAGTTCGGTCATGAGGTGTCTCCGTTGGCACAGCGGTGCATCGTCACCATATTGCTACAGACAGCGAGCACAAATCATCCTAGCGTCAGCCGGTGACAGGCACACGGCTGCATCGTCACACAGGGAGCCACACAAGTTTGAGCAGGCACTTGCCACCGACCGCAGACAACGCACTCGCATCCCAACTCGAACTCGCTTTTGAAGACAATCGTCTCGCCGCCCAGCTCTATGGCGATTTCGACCAGAACCTGGCGCTGATCGAACAGCGGCTCAAGGTTTCGGCGACGCCGCGCGGCAATCACGTGCTGCTGAAAGGCCCGGCAACGGGAGTGGATCAGGCCAGACGCGTGCTCGAATCGCTCTATGCGCTGCTCGAGGAAGGCCGCACGGTCGAGATTTCCGATGTCGACGGCGTCATCCGCATGATCGAGACCGAGGACAGCCAGCTCACCCTGCCGACGCTCGAAAAGAAGGGCAAGGTGCGCATGGCCCAGATCGCTACGCGCAAATCCACCATCGTCGCCCGCACCCCGGCGCAGGACGCCTATATGCGCGCCATGGAGCGCAGCGAACTGGTGTTCGGTGTCGGCCCGGCCGGTACCGGCAAGACCTATCTCGCCGTCGCCTATGCCGCTTCGCTCCTCGAACGCGGCGACATCAACCGCATCATCCTGTCGCGGCCCGCCGTCGAGGCGGGGGAACGGCTCGGATTCCTGCCCGGCGACATGAAGGAAAAGGTCGATCCTTACCTGCGCCCGCTCTATGACGCGCTTTACGACATGATGAAGCCGGAAAATGTCGAGCGCTGCATCACCTCGGGCATTATCGAGGTCGCCCCGCTCGCCTTCATGCGCGGGCGCACGCTCGCCAATGCCGTGGTCATCCTCGACGAGGCTCAGAACACCACATCCATGCAGATGAAGATGTTCCTGACGCGTCTCGGCGAAAATTCCCGGATGATCGTCACCGGCGATCCGACCCAGGTCGATCTGCCGCGCGGGGAAAGATCGGGGCTGGTGGAGGCCGTGCACCTGCTCGATGGGGTCGAAGGCGTCCACGTCACGCGCTTTTCCGACAAGGATGTGGTGCGCCATGCGCTTGTCGGGCGCATCGTGCGCGCCTATGAGCAGGACGCGCAGCGCCGGCTGGCGGAAAAGGACGGCGACACCACAGGGCTTCAGCGGACGCTCGGCGCCAATCCACCGCGGGGCTGAACCGGCGCAGTGCCACGCCCTCGTGGTTCGAGGCTCGTGAAGCACTCGCACCTCACCATGAGGGCTGTTGGAGCATTGAGTTTGCAGTAGCCCTCATGGTGAGGCGCGATCCCCGGGAGTTAAAACCGAGGACTCGAACCACGAGGGTTGGTTTTGAAATCGAACTCCCAGTAGCCCTCATGGTGAGGTGGGAGCGAAGCGACCCTCGAACCACGAGGGCGTGTCAATAAATGGGTCAAATGCCGTCCACGCCGCCACTCGATATCGCCGTCATCCGCAATGACGAAGCCTGGCCCGAAAACCTCGACGCCCGCGCCGAGGAAGCGGTGCTTGCCGCGCTCGAATTGTCCAAGGCCAGGGTCAAGGGCGTGGCGGAGCTTTCGATCCTCCTGACCAATGACGAGGAGCAGCAGGCGCTCAACCGGGAATGGCGGGACAAGGACAGTTCCACCAATGTGCTGAGCTTCCCGCAGATCGAGCCCTTCGGGCCGGTGGTGGGGCTATTGGGCGACATCACGCTGGCGCGCGAGACGCTGATCCGGGAAGCCGAGGAGCAGGGCGTGAGTTTCGAGGATCATTTCACCCATCTGGTGGTGCACGGGTTCCTGCATATATTGGGTTATGACCACATGAATGAGGAGGAGGCCCTTTTAATGGAGGGCCTCGAAACCCAGATATTGGCGAAGCTGGGGGTCGATGACCCCTATGCCGATGGCGATTGAGCCGATAAAGTTTCGCATTCGAAGAATGGAAAAGCCGCATGATGCGGCAAGGAACGATGACCGACAGCGACAGTCCGGGCCGCGCGCCCGAAAGCCCCGAGCCTTCCTCTAGCACCGCCCCCGCGTCCACACGGGGGCCATCGCTCTGGAACCGTCTCAAGGCCATGATGGCCCTGCGTACGGTTTCCCTGCGCGACGACCTGCAGGTCGCCCTCGAAGAGCAGGGCAGCGCGGAAGCCGCGGATTTTTCCGAGAGCGAGCGCACTATCCTGCAGAATGTGCTGAAACTCTCCCATGTCTCGGTTGCCGATGTGATGGTGGAGCGCAGCGACATCCAGGCCGTGGAGCTCGACGTCAATCTCGGCACGCTGCTCGCCAAATTCCGCCAGGTCGGCCATTCGCGCCTGCCCGTCTATGATGACGGGCTCGACAACATCAAGGGCTTCATCCACGTCAAGGATGCGCTGTTGCGCATCACCGAGCCGGTGACGGACCCGGAAAAGGACGTGCCGGTCAAGCTGGTCTCGCCGGTGCTGCGCCAGAAGATCGGCAAGCTCGACCTGGTGCGGCCGGCCATGTTCGTGCCGACCTCCATGCCGGTCGGCGACCTCCTGCAATCCATGCGCGCCAGCCGCGTCCATATGGCCATCGTCGTCGACGAATATGGCGGCACCGACGGGCTCGTGACCATCGAGGACCTGCTGGAGGCCGTGGTCGGCGAGATCGAGGACGAGCATGACGAGTTGGAAGCGGCGCTGATCCGCAAGGTCGGGCAGGACACCTATATCGCCGATGCGCGCGCCGAGCTGTCCGATGTGCGCGAGTTGATCGGGCCGGAATTCGACCCCGGCGCATATGGCGAGGAAGTGGAAACGCTCGGCGGACTGGTGTTCGACCTCGCGGGCCATGTGCCCAAGCGCGGCGAGCGGGTGACCAAGCTCGACGGCTTCGAATTCGAGATCCTGGCCGCCGACAGCCGGCGGATCAAGCGCCTGCGCATCAGGCGCAAGCGCGAGCAGGGCGAAGTCCTCGCCATTACCGACCAGCGCAGCGAGGCGCAGAAGGCGGCGGCGGAGTAAGATTTATTCCCCTCCCCTCGAGGGGGAGGGAGGAAGATCAGACCTGCTGGACGGCTTCGACCCCGGGCACGAAGTGGCGAAGCAGGTTCTCGATGCCGCTCTTGAGCGTCGCGGTCGAGGAGGGGCAGCCGGAACATGCACCCTGCATGTGAAGGAAGACCGTGCCTTCGCGGAAACCCTTGAAGATGATGTCGCCGCCATCCATGGCGACCGCCGGGCGGACGCGGGTGGCGAGCAATTCCTTGATGACTTCGACGGTTTCGCTGTCTTCGCTGTCGAAGAATTCGTCACCGTCGGACGCATCAACCTCATCGGCGCCGCCTTCGGCGATCACCGGCTTGCCGGACAGGAAATGGTCCATGATGACGCCGAGAATGGCCGGCTTGATATGGGCCCAATTGGTGTCGTCCTTGGTGACCGAGATGAAATCGGAGCCGAGGAAGACGCCTGTGACGCCGGGAATGCCGAACAGGCCTGTCGCCAGCGGCGAGACCGCTGCCGCTTCGGCATTGCGGAAATCGCGCGGCTCGCCCTCGAGCACATCGCGGCCGGGCAGGAATTTCAGCGTGGCCGGATTGGGCGTGGCTTCGGTCTGGATGAACATAGCATGGCCTTTCGGCGATGGAATTAGAACGCTTCTAAAATAGTCGGATCACGCCGGGAAGCAAGCCCGTTTCGCGACGAAACGCCACGCGCCAAACGCATGGCTTTCGGCTAAGCTCGAAAACATGATCCGCGTATTCAGATATATCGGGCTTGTGGAGGGCGTGACAACCCTCGGCCTGTTCCTCGTCGCCATGCCGCTCAAATACTGGTTCGGCATGCCGCAATTGGTGCCGCCCATGGGCATGATCCACGGCATCGCCTTTCTCGTCTATATCGGGGCCATGGTGTTCATCCTGCCGGGCAAGGGCTTTTCGGCATGGGAATGGGCGCGCACCACCATCGCCAGCTTCTTTCCCTTCGGCACCTTCATCAACGATCCGCTGCTGAAGCGCAAGCAGATGACGGAAGCCGCCTGAGCGTCACGGAAGTGTCGCAAGCCTGACCGAGGTTTCCGAAAGGGAAACCGCGAGGGGAGCGACATGGCAGACGAGGATTTCATCATCGGCACGGATGTGGCGCATTTCGTCATCTTCCATCCGGCCGATCTTGTGCATCGGGATCGCGACCCCATCGCCTGGTACGGCTATGATTTCGCCTATCACAAGGAATCGGCGGCGGGGCGGCTGATCGCCTGGGGCACGGGCAGCGATGGAGGCTATCGCATTCGGCTGACCACCGAAGCGCTGACCGACGCCGAAAAGGCCGCCGCCTGCAAGGGCTGGAGCTTTCCCCTCGCGGTACGACATGGCCGCGTTCTCCTCGACAATACCGATGCGCTGCCGGGCGAAGAGCAGATGAGCGATCCCGATACGCTCGACGAGGGCTGGTATGCCATCGCCAATGGCAATTACCGGGTAACGGTGCATCCGATCGACCGCAGCGAAGACAATGCTCTGCCGGATTATGTGGTGCGTTTCACCGCCATTTCAGATTTGTCGGAGGTGGAGGCGGCGCCGACACCGCCGGAGTTGCGTCCTTATAAGGATTGGGAGCCGCGGCTGGCCGGCAGTTTCGGCGGCGAGGCCGGATATATCTGGCCGACGCGGGCAGTGGACACCGAGAGCCTGCCGCTGCTGGTGGTCAGCGAAGAAACGACGGCGCTGCCCGGCATGGCGACGACGCAGTCTGTCGCCGATGAGGTGGCGGATCTGGCCTTTCCCGAGGACCGGCGCTCCGCGCCCGAATATCTTGCCACAGCCGGCTCGGCTATCGAGGGGCAGCTGGCCGTGATTGGCCGCCGTTCGGGCCTGTCAAGGCTGGGTGACGCAGCGGCCCGGCTGACGGTCAACGGCATGGCCATCGGGCGAATCGCCCGCGTCACCGAGGGGCCGGTGCTGCCGCTAGTGGATGTTGAATTGCTCGACAAGCCCGACATGACGGCCGATGCCGCCATGGTGGAACGGCTCCGCACCCTGCTGCGCGAAGCGGCGGCGGATGGGCGGATCGCCGCATCATCCTTCGAGCGCGAGCAGATGGAAGCGCTCACTTCGGGCGAGGCGCTGACGGGATGGGCGCTGCATTATCTCGGCCTGCCGCTCGGGCAGCGGCTTTCGATCTATGCCTCGCCGGCGGCGGAGCGGATCAAGGATATCGGCAAGGTGCTGGGGTAGCCACCGCCGCCGCCCGCGGACCTGATCCGCGGGCCGCTCTCAACGCGGTGAATGCTGTGAATGGTCCCCGGGTCAAGCCCGGGGAAAACGGTGGCGGGTGGGGGAGCCTGGAGCCTTGCCATTCGAGCGTAGCTCTCATGGCCTGCTGCCCTAAAATCGCTCCACCGGAGCGATTTTGCCTTCGGCACGGTCAGCAGATCGCGATGATTTCCTCGTCGCTCATGCGGCCGGGGACGATGGTCAGGGGGATCGGCAAAGCGTTGGAGCGGGCGGCGAAGTGGGTGACCATGGGACCGGGGCCATCGGCGGAGGTCGATGCCGCAAGCACCAGGATGGCGATGTCGCGATCCTCGGCGATGACGCGCTCGATCTGCTCGGGACCCATGCCCTCGCGGATGACCGATTCCACCTTGACCTCGCCGATGTCGCGGATGCGGGCGAGGCGGGCATCGAGATTGCGCTCGGCCTCCTCGACGGCTTCGGCCCGCAGCACGTCCTCGACGCCGAGGCCGATGAATTCGGGCGGCTCGACAATGCTCATCAGCACCACCGTGCCGCCGGTACGCTTGACGCGAAAGGCCGCAAAGGTCAGGGCCCGGTCGCATTCCTCCGTCTCGTCGATGACGACGAGGAATTTGCGCTTGTATTCGGTCTGCGAAACCATGGCCGCTCCTCTATCTAGCGGATGAACCCGACAATGTTGCGCACATCCTTCATCGTCGCCTCGGCAATGACGCCCGCCCGTTCGGCGCCGTCGCGCAGAATGGCGTCGATGGTCGCCGGATCGTCGATCAGCCGGCGCATCTCATCGGCCATGGGCGCAAGGACGGCGACGGCGAGATCGGCCAGGGCAGGCTTGAACTTGCCCCAGCCTTGCCCACCGAACTCGGCCAGAACCTCGGCCTTGGTCTTGTCGGCGAGCGCGGCATAGATGCCGACGAGATTATCGGCCTCGGGGCGGTTGGACAGGCCCTCGACGGCAACGGGCAATTCCGCCGGATCAGTGGTGGCCTTCTTGATCTTCTTCGAAATGGCGTCGGCATCGTCGAGCAGGGAAATGCGCGACTGGTCGGACGGGTCCGACTTGCTCATCTTCTTTGTGCCGTCCCTGAGACTCATGATGCGGGTGGCGGGGCCGGCGATCAGCGGCTCGGTGATGGGGAAGAAATCCGCATCGAGCCCTTGGGCGCCGATCGAGGCGGCATAATCATTGTTGAACTTCTGGGCGATGTCGCGCGTCAGTTCGAGATGCTGCTTCTGGTCGTCGCCGACCGGCACATGCGTGCCCTTGTAGAGAAGGATATCGGCGGCCATCAGCGAGGGATAGGCGAAGAGGCCGAGCGAGACGTTCTCGGAATTCTTGCCGGCCTTGTCCTTGAACTGGGTCATGCGCGCCATCCAGCCCATGCGCGCGATGCAGTTGAACACCCAGGCAAGCTCGGCGTGCTGGACCACCTGCGACTGGTTGAAGATGATCGAGCGCTTCGGGTCGATGCCGGCGGCGATGAAGGCGGCGGCGACCTCACGGGTGGCGCGGCGCAGATCCTCGGGCTCCTGCCAGACCGTGATCGCATGCATGTCCACGACGCAATAGATGGTCTCGTGCGTTTCCTGCAGCGGCACGAAGCGGCGGATGGCGCCGAGATAATTGCCGAGGTGCAGATCGCCCGAGGGCTGGATGCCCGAAAAGACACGTGGAGTGAAGGCCATGGATCGGTCTCTAGTGATCGTCAAGGGTTTGCTTTATGCGCGGGCGGGGCGGGGCAAGGCAAGCCCTTGTCAGCCGCCGCGGCGCAGCCGGGCCAGAAGCAGGCCCAAAGGCTGGGTGCGGGTGATGTGGATGAGGACAAAATAGGCCACCATGCCGAAAGCCACAAGCAGGCCGAGCACGGCGATCTGCACCAGCACCGGCTGGCTCGCCGCCATCAGATGATCGCCGCGCCGGGAGAGAACATAGAGCGCTCCGCCCATGACGAGGCTGGTGAGAACGATCATGCCATGGCGGCGCCACTGCTCCGCCGGCAGGGCGAAATGGCCGCGCCGGGCAAGGAAAATGGCGAGACAGGCGGCGTTGATCCAGGCCGAAGCCGAGGTGGCGATGGCAATGCCGACATGCTGGAGCGAGGGGAACAGCAGCAGCGACAGGGCGATATTGGCAATGACCGAAATCGCCGCGAAGATCGTCGGCGTCACCGTATCCTCGCGGGCGAAATAACCCGGCTGCAGCACGCGGATCAGCACATAGGCGGGCAGGCCCGTCGAAAAGGCAATAAGGGCTTCCGCCGTCTGCTGCGTCGCCATGGCGTTGAAGGCGCCGCGTTCGAAGAGGACACGCACGATCGGCTCGGCCATGGCGACGAGGGCGGCGGCGGCGGGCATCGACAGCAGCATGGCAACGAGCAGCGCCTGGTCCTGCGTATTCCGGGCCGCCTCGGCGCGGCCGCCTTTCAGATGGCGCGACAATTCGGGCAGCAGCACCGTGCCGATGGCGATGCCGATAATGCCGAGCGGCAATTGATAGAGCCGGTCAGCATAATTGAGCACGGCAATGGCGCCGGCGGCGCTCGAGGCGATGATGGTGCCGACGAAGATATTGATCTGGGTGATGCCGCCGGTGAGGATCGCCGGCACCGCCAGCACCCAGAAACGCTTCACCTCCGGATCGAGCCGGGGCAACTGGAAGCGCGGCATGAAGCCGGCGCGGCGGATCGAGGTCCACACCAATAGAAGCTGGGCGATGCCGCCGGCCATGGTGGCGACCGCGACCCAGATGGCATTACCCGCCGGATCCTGCGCCCAGAAGGTCACCAACGGAATCATCGCCGCGATATTGACGAGGTTGAGGATGACAGGGGCGAAAGCGGCGGCGAAGAACCGCCCGAGGCTGTTGAGAATGGCGCCATAGGCGGCCATCAGCGACATGCAGGCGAGATAGGGGAACATGATCCGGGTGAGGAGCACGGTCAGTTCGAACTTTTCCGGATCGTCAGTGAAGCCGGGCACGAAGGGCACCAGGACGATCGGCATGAAGAGTTCGGCCAGGATGGTTACCACCAGCAGCATGGCGACGAGCCAGCTCATGATGCGGGCGGCCAGGAGCTTCGCCTGTTCCGGCCCCTGCTGCTCGAGGGCGCCCGAGAACATCGGCACGAAGGCGGTGTTGAAGGCGCCTTCGGCAAAGAGCCGCCGGAAGAGATTAGGGAAGCGGAAAGCGGCAAAGAAGGCGTCGGCCGCCGGCCCCGTGCCGAGCACTGCCGCCATCAACGCATCACGGGCAAAGCCGGCAATGCGCGAAACCAGGGTGAGGCCGCCGACGGACAGGAAATTGCGATAAAGGCTCATCAGGAAGACATGCCCGGGGTTGGTTTACCCCCGCTTAGGCCAATCGGCATGAGGCCGGTTTCTCCGATCGTCTGAGTTGGAGATGCATAGGGGAGATCGGGGGAGAGGGCAAGCGGGGCAACGGTGGGCCCGACCTCGTGGTTCGAGGCTCGCGAAGAGCTCGCACGTCACCATGAAGTCTCAGGGGAGTGTGGGGCTCTCGACCACAATGACGTGGTGATGGAAGGCGAACCTACCAATAGCCCTCATGGTGAGGCGCGCCGCTTGGCGCCTCGAACCACGAGGGCGTGGCACCCGCTATCCGTTCGCCGCCTGCCGCTCCTCGATCTGCTGGGGATGAAACACCGCCATCAGCGCATCGCGAATCCGGCGCTGGCGTGGCTTCGACAAGACTTTCTGGCCGGTGAGATCGGTGACGTAGAAGACGTCCACCGCCTTTTCGCCATAGGTGCCGATATGGGCCGAGCCGATGGTGAGGTTGAGATCGGCGATTTCGCGGGTCAGGAAATGTAGAAGGCCCATGCGATCGAGGCCGGAAACCTCGATGACGGTGAATTTTTCCGACAACGAGTTGGAGACCGAGACATCAGCGGGCAGCGCGAAGGGCTTCAGCCGCTTGTTGTGGCGGCTTTCCTTGCCAAGATCGATGAGGATCTGGCGCTTGCCCTGCAGCAATTGCTTGACCGTATCGATGATGCGGGTGGCGCGGACCTTTTCATCCTCGTCGGAGGTGAAGGCGCGGCGGAGGCGGAAAGTGTCGATGGCGCGACCATCGCGGGTGGAAAAAATCTGCGCCCCGATAATGGAGGCATCCTGCATGGTGCAGGCGCCGGCGATCAGCGACAGCAGGCGCGGATGGTCCGGGGTGTAGAAGGATACCTCGGTAATGCCCTCGAAGGCCTTGATGCGGATGGAGCCGGCAAAGGGCTGCTCCGTCTCGTCCGCCTGGCGGATCATCTTCGCGTGCTCGATCTGCAATTCCGGCTCGGCGCGCAGCCAGTAATGATCGTAATGGCGGGCGGTATAGGCGTCGGTGGCCTCCTGCGGCCAGCCTTCCAGCGCTTCGGCCAGAACCCGCTTGGCCTCGGCGATGCGCTCGGACTGGCTGACCTGGGAATGGCCGCCCGACAGCAGCGGCTCGGTGGCGTAATAAAGGGCGCGCAGCAGCGAGCCCTTCCAGCCGGTCCAGACGCCGGGGCCGACGGCGCGGATATCGCAGGCGGTAAGGATCATCAACAGCGCCAGGCGCTGCGGCGATTGCACGATATCGGCAAAGGAGCGGGCGGTTTCGGGGTCCTGGATATCGCGGGCCTGGGCCACTTCGCTCATCAGCAAATGATGTTCCACCAGCCAGGCGACGGTATCGGTTTCGGCGGCGGAGAGGCCGAAGCGCGGGCAGAGGCGGCGGGCGATGCGGGCGCCGGCGATGGAATGGTCCTCCGGCCGGCCCTTGGCGATGTCATGCAGGAACAGCGCCACATATAAAAGCCGCGTATCGTTGAGATGCGGCAGCAATTCATGGGTCAGCGGCAATTCCTGGCGCAGCCCGCCATTGGCGATTTCGGCCATGACGCCGACGGCGCGGATCAGATGCTCGTCCACCGTATAGTGGTGATACATGTTGAACTGCATCAGGGCGACAATCTTGCCGAAATCGGGCACGAACTTGCCGAGCACGCCGCTTTCGTTCATCGCCCGCAGGATGCGCTCTACGGATTGCGGCGCGGTCAGGATGGTCAGGAAATGGCTATTGGCCTTGGCATCGGTGCGCAGCGTGTTGTCTATGAGGCCGAGCGAGCGGGTAATGAGCTTGATGGCATCGGGATGGAACAGCAGTTCCTCGCGGCCGGCGACCAGGAACATGCGGATGAGATTGACCGGGTCCTTCTCGAACACATCGGGGCCGGCGACGTTGAGCCGGCCGGTATCGAGGATGAAATCGGTCTCGCCCTTGATCTTCGACTTGCCGGACCGGAAGGGGGCGAGGACGCGCCCGACGAGGTCCATGTCCTTGGCGTGGTTGAATTCGAGGCTGGCGCAGAAGATGCGGGTGAGATCGCCCACATCCTTGGCGACGAGGAAATAGCGCTTCATGAAGCGCTCGACGCCGAGCATGCCGACGCGTTCGGCATAGCCCATGCGTTCGGCCAGTTCCGGCTGGACGTCGAAGGTCAGCTTTTCCTCGGCGCGGCCGGTGAGGAAATGGAGGTGACATCGCACCGCCCACAGGAAATCCTCGGCGCGCTGGAACAGGCGGTATTCCTCGCGGCGGAAGACGCCCTTGCCGACCAGTTCCTGCGCATCCTTGACCTGGTAGAAATATTTGCCGATCCAGAACAGCGTGTTGAGGTCGCGAAGGCCGCCCTTGCCGTCCTTGATATTGGGCTCGACCACATAGCGCGTATTGCCCATGAGGCGATGGCGCTCGTCGCGCTCGGCCATCTTGGCGGCGATGAATTCGGGGCCGGTCCTGGGCATGATCTCGGTTTCGAACCGGTGGATCAGCTGGTCGAACAGGGCCTTGTCGCCGGTGAGGAAGCGGGCTTCGAGAGTGGCCGTGCGCACGGTCATATCGGCGCGGGCCATGCGGATGCATTCATCGACCGAGCGGACGGCATGGCCGACCTTCTGGCCGAGATCCCACAGCATATAGAGGATATATTCGGTGACCTGCTCGCCCCAGGGGGTCTGCTTATAAGGCAGCACGAACAACAGATCGATGTCCGAGCCCGGCGCCAGCGTGCCGCGGCCATAGCCGCCGACGGCGGAGAGCGCGATGGCTTCGGCGCCGGACGGGTTGCCGACACGATAGACCCGGCGCGTCGCGAAGAGATAGACGGCGGTGATGATCGCATCCTGCGCCGCCGACAGGTTCTGGGCGCAGCGCGTGCCCTTGTCGGTCGCCAGCAGCTCGTCCTCGGCGCTCTTGCGCGTCTCGCCGAGGGTCTCGCGCAGATGGGCCAGGACCAGGGCGCGGGCGGCGGCGCTTTTCGGGTCCTCGGCGCCGATGGCGTCGTCGAGTTCGCGCGCCAGGACTTCGGCGGTCTTCAGTGCGAATTTTCGCGGTCGGATTTCAGCTTCGGCGAGCTTCATCACGGATTTTCTTCAACTCGTAAATCAGCTCGATGGCTTGCTTCGGCGTCATCTCGTCGGGCCTGACGGCATCGAGTTTGTCATGAACTGGATCGGCAACAACCCTGGGAGGAGGGGGCTGATGCGCAAAGAGCGGTAGATCGTCTAGCACGGCCGCGCCGCGCTCGGAAGGGCCTGTTCCGGCGGAGCGCTGTTCGAGAATGGTGAGGACCTGGCGCGCCCGCGCCAGCACGGGCTCGGGGAGGCCGGCGAGACGGGCCACCTGAATGCCATAGGAGCGATCCGCCGCGCCGGGGCCAACCTCATGAAGAAAAACGACTTCTCCCTCCCATTCGCGCACTTTCATGGTGACGTTGGAGACGCGCGAAAGCGTCTTCGACAGGCTGGTGAGCTCATGGAAATGGGTCGCGAACAGCGCACGGCAGCCCGTCGTCTCATGCAGGGCCTCGACCGCCGCCCAGGCGATGGAGAGGCCATCGAAGGTCGCGGTGCCGCGCCCGATCTCGTCGAGAATGACCAGCGAGCGGCGCGTGGCGCGGTTGAGGATGGCGGCGGTCTCGACCATTTCGACCATGAAGGTCGAGCGGCCATGGGCGATATCGTCGCTGGCCCCGACACGCGAGAACAGCCGGTCGACGACGCCGATATGGGCGGACATGGCGGGCACATAGCTGCCCATCTGCGCCAGTATGGCGATGAGAGCGTTCTGGCGGAGGAAGGTCGATTTACCGCCCATATTGGGACCGGTGACGAGCCAGAGCCGGCCACCGCCAATGGCCTCGTCGCCGGAGAGATCGGCGTCATTGGCGACGAAGCTCTGGCCCTCGGCCATCACCATCTGCTCGACCACCGGATGGCGGCCGCCCCTGATGGCGAAGGCGAGGGAAGTGTCGATTTCGGGGCGGGTATAATTGCTGGTGGCGGCAAGCTGGGCGAGGGCGGTGGTGACGTCGAGTTCGGCCAGGGCGTCGGCGAGATCGCGCAGGGCTTCGGTGCGGGCGAGGACATCGTCGCGCAGCCGGGCGAAGATCCTGAGTTCGATATCGAGCGCGGCTTCATGGGCGCGGGCAATACGGCCTTCGAGCTCGGCCAGTTCCGCCGTGGTGAAGCGCATGGCATTGGCGAGCGTCTGGCGGTGGATGAAGCTCTGCCGATGCGGTTCTTCAAGCAGCTTCGTGCCATGGGCGGAGGGCACTTCGACGAAATAGCCGAGAACGCCATTATGGCGAATCTTCAGCGACTTGACCTCGGTTTCGTCGATCAGCCGCGCCTGGAGCGCTGCAACGACGGCACGGGTTTCGGTCGCCAACGCATGTTCGGCATCATGCCTTGCATCATAGCCCTTGCGCAGAAACCCGCCATCGCGGGCAAGCAGCGGCGGCTCGTCGTCTATGGCGAGGGCGAGTTCCGAGGCGAGCGGCAGCGGGGCCGCAGCGAAAACCGCGGCAAGGCGCTCGAGGATCGCCGGCACGTCGCCGAGCCGGGCGAAATGGCCGGCGAGCGCGGACGCCGCGGCAATGGCCTTGCCGATGGCGGCGAGATCGCGCGGGCCGCCGCGTTCCAGCGCGAGCCTTGTGAGGGCGCGGGCAAGATCGGGCACGGCTTTGAGATCGGCGCGCAGCCGCCCTGTGAGCACCGTATCCTCGACCAGTGCGGTCACGGCATCGAGCCGTTCATTGATGGCGTCGGCATCGCAGAGCGGGGCCGCGAGACGTTGCGCCAGCAACCGCGAGCCCGGCGCGGTGACAGTGAGGTCGATGGCGTGACGCAGCGAGCCCCTCGCCTGGCCGCGCTGGGTCTGGTGCAGTTCGAGCGAGGCGCGGGTGGCGGCATCGATCGCCATATGCTCGCGCGCGCCGTCCATGCCCGGCGGGCGCAGCACCACGGCCTGACCCTTCTGGCTTTCGTGGACATAGGCGACGAGCGCCCCGAAAGCGGCGCGGCCGGCACGGCTGAGCGACGTCGGATCGAATTGATCGGCGGGGAAGGTTGCGCGCAGGCGTTCGCTGGCAATGGCGCTGTCGAACAGGGCCGGTTCGGTCAGCGACAGCACGCGGTCCATGTTCGGGGCCAGCAGATGCCGTTCGCGCAGGGCCGCGCGCGTCGCCTCGGTCATCAGCAGTTCGGCCGGATCGATGCGGGCCAGTTCGTCCTGCAGATGCTCGGCGGCAAGATCGCGGCAGAAGCTTTCGCCGGTCGAGATATCGGCCCAGGCGAGGGCGAAATCGGTCTCGCCATGGCGCACCATCGCGAGAGCGGCGAGGAAATTGGCGGCGCGGGCATCGAGATGGTCGTCCTCGGTCAGCGTGCCGGGGGTGACGAGGCGCACGACATCGCGCTTGACCACGGATTTGCTGCCGCGCTTCTTGGCTTCGGCCGGGTCCTCGACCTGCTCGCAGATGGCGACGCGGTGGCCGAGACGGATGAGCTTGTTGAGATAGTCATTGGCGGCGTGGATCGGCACGCCGCACATCTGGATATCCTCGCCCAGATGCTTGCCGCGCTTGGTGAGCACGATGCCGAGGGCCTGGCTCGCGATTTCGGCGTCCTCGAAGAACAGCTCGTAGAAATCGCCCATGCGATAGAAGAGCAGATAGCCGGGATTGGCCGTCTTGATCTCGAAATATTGCGCCATCATCGGCGTCAGCGCCACGGGCGCATGGGGGCTCGGCGAGGAATCGATACGCGCCTGATCCATTAGATACTCGGCCATTCAAGGAAGGCACGAGCTTAGGCGCTTATGCGGCAAAATCCAACAGCCGGCGGCCCGCTTTGCCCGGTTGTTTGGCAAAGCGGGCGACAGGCTTCAGCGGGCGGGCGCGACGACCTGCCGGTAAAGATGCCAGGTGGCGTGGCCGAAGACGGGAATGACCACGGCGAGCCCGGCAAAGACCGGGAGCGAGCCCAGCGCCACCCCGATGGCGACGATGAGGCCCCAGGCCAGCATGGGGATCGGGTTCTTCACCACCGCGCGGAACGAGGTCTGGACTGCGACGAAGGCGCCACAATCGCGATCGAGCATCAGCGGGAAGGCGATGACGGTGGTGGCGAGCGTTACCAGCGCGAAAACCAGCCCCAGCGCATTGCCGGCCCAGAACAGCGTCCAGCCCTGGGGCGTGTTGAAGACCTGATTATAGAGTTCGCCGAATGTCTGCGGCGGCACCGAGCCGAACAGCGATTCGTAAAGCGTCTGGGCGGTGGCGAGCCAGAGCGTGAAGATGAAGAGCAGCAGCACGGCGATGGCGAAGATCGAAGGCAAAGCCGGTGAGCGCAGCACTTCGAAAGCATGCGACCAGGAGGTATCGAGCCCCAATTCGCGTCTTCGGCTGATCTCATAGAGGCCGATGGCGGCAAAAGGGCCGATCAATGCGAAGCCGCCCATCAGCGGATAGAGCAGGGGCCAAGTGTAATTGCCCGAGCTCCACACCGCGAGGGCGATGCCGACAATGGGATAGATCAGGGTCAGCAGCACGTAATGGGACGGCTTGTCCCAGAAATCGTCGATGCCGCGCCTGAGGGCGGTGATGGTATCGCCCAAAGTGATCTTGCGAATAACGGGATAGTCCAGCGTCTCAGTGGCGCCGGCAATCACATGAAAGGCCATAGGCTCCTCCTGGTTTCAGGAGGCCGCGGGGTCGTGATGACCGTCCTCTGGCGAGGGGCGGGTCACGGCAAACGCGACCAGCTAAAAGGCCAGTATAGGGGAGCCGTGGCATTTTGTCGCCCCTGATGTCCGCGATGTGATGCGGCGCGCCCGCCCTCGTGGTTCGAGGCGCCAGGAAGCGCACCTCACCATGAGGTCTCAAATACATCGAGGTAACCAGCCAGCATCCATCCCACTCCCAGTAGCCCTCATGGTGAGGTGCGAGTTCTTGCGAGCCTCGAACCACGAGGGCGTGGCTCACACCTCGTAGCGATCGCTCTCATGCCGCACCGGGCGGTAGAGAAAATAATCGAAATCCGCGGGCGCGGCGCTGCCGTTAAGATCATTCGCCGCCATGCCGACAAAGGCGCCGGTGAAGCTGCCATGGGCCTGGTGGCCGCCGCATTCGTCCGAGAGCACGGACGCATCGAGCACCGGGCCGATAGGGCGCAATTCCTCCTCGCCAAACGCATAGGAAAACTGCAGGTGCCGGCCGCGGATGGAGAGGGCCAACCGCACCTTGCCTTCGTTGGGAATCCGTACCGGCTCGGCCGGGAAAGTGAGATTGCCATCGGGCCAGGAGATTTCCGAACTCATCAGCAGCAATTCGCGCTGGCCGTCGGCATGCGCCGTCACGGCGAGATAGAAGAAATTATAGCGGCTGTAATAGGCGGTAAGCCCGGCCATCTGCCGCTCGTCCTTGGGCGAGAAGCTGAGCGTGGTTTCGGCATCATAGGAAAAATGCGTCTGCCGCCGCGCCACCAGCGCCTGCTCGAACCAGGAGCCGATGGATTCGCGCCCGAACAGCCGCAGAACGCCGCTTTCGGTCGAAAAAATCCGCTCCGTTTCCGGCGTGCGCAGCCATTGGAAATCGAGGGGCAGGCCGGCGTCGAACGTATAGTGGCGCTCGGCCCAATAGGGCGTCTCATCGCGCGTGCCGGGTACATCGACATGGAGCGAGGGGACGGGGCCCTGTTTCACGTGAATCCAGCCGTCCTCGTCCCATTCGCATTCCTGGATCGCCGTTTCGCGACCGAGGACGCAGCGCCGTTCCTGGGTGATGGGACGGCCGGTGAGATGCACGAGAAAAGTGCGGCCATCGGGCGTTTCGACGAGATCGCCATGGCCGGCGCGCTGGAGCGGCGCCAAAGGCGCGTCCTTGCTGGTGAGGATATGCTTGATCGGATGGGTTTCGTAAGGCCCATCGATGCTGCGTGAACGGGCGAAGGTGACGGCGTGGTCGTAAGCGGTACCGCCCTCGGCGGTCAGCAGGTAATACCAGCCATTGCGCTTATAAAGATGGGGGCCTTCGACCAGTTTGAGGTCGGTACCCTGATAGATGTTCTTGCGCTCGCCGACGAGCTTGCCGGCTACCGGATCGAATTCCTGGAGGGCGATGCCGGCAAAGCGCAGCGGGCGGGCGCGATGGTCCCACAGCATGTTGACGAACCATTTGCGGCCGTCGTCATCGTGGAACAGCGACGGATCGAAGCCCGAGGAATTGACATAGATCGGATCCGACCATGGCCCTTCGATGGATGGTGCCGTGACGATGTAATTATGCGCGTCCTTGAACGAGCCGTCCTTGCGCTTGACGTCAGTATAGACCAGCCAGAATTTTTCGCCGTCATGGGAGAGGCACGGCGCCCAGACGCCGCAACTATCGGGATCGCCGCGCATGTCGAGCTGGCTGGCGCGCGTCAGCGGGCGGGTGACGAGCTGCCAATTGGCGAGATCCGTGGAGTGGTGGATCTGCACGCCCGGATACCATTCGAAGGTGGAGGTGGCGATGTAGTAGTCGTCACCGACGCGCAGGATGGATGGATCGGGATTGAAGCCGGGCAGGATGGGGTTGGTGAGGATGGGCATGATGGCCTCAACTGTGAGGGGGCAAATCTGCGAAATTGTTGGCTGAGTCGGGGCGGTTCTTTTGCTCCCTCCCCCTTGAGGGGAGGGTTGGGGAGGGGGTGGTTTTGTGGCCACTGGTGGACCCCACCCCCGACCCCTCCCCTCAGGGGGGAGGGGAGAGATCATCCCACACTCAGCGTTAATCAGACGAACCGGTTGACCAGGTTTTCGAGATATTCCTGGCGGCCGGAGCGCGGTTGCGGGTTGATATTCTCGGCCTCCACCCTTGCGGCGATATCGGCAAGGCTCAGCTTGCCATCGAGAATGTCCTTGCCGAGACCCTGATTCCAGCCGGCATAGCGGTCATCGAGGAGACGATCGAACTCGCCGTCGTCAATCAGCGCCGAAGCCGCCTTGAGGCCGCGGGCGAGCGTGTCGAGCCCGCCGATATGGCCATGGAGCAGATCGGCCGGATCGAGCGACTGGCGGCGCACCTTGGCGTCGAAATTGAAGCCGCCCTTGCCGAGCCCGCCCTGCTTGAGGATGTAATAGAAGGCCAGCGCCATTTCGCCCGGATTATTGGGGAACTGGTCGGTATCCCAGCCCGATTGCAGATCGTTGCGGTTGGCATCGACGGAGCCCAGCATGCCGAGCGAAGAGGCGATGGCCAGTTCGTGCTCGAAGGAATGGCCGGCGAGAAAGGCGTGGCCAACCTCGATATTGCACTTCACTTCCTTTTCGAGCCCATAGCGCTGCAGGAACCCGTAAACGGTCGCGACGTCGAAATCATATTGATGCTTCGACGGTTCCTGGGGCTTCGGTTCGATGAGGATGGTGCCGTCGAAGCCGATTTTCTTGGCGTGCTCGATAACGAGGGTGAGGAAACGCGCCATCTGATCGGCTTCCTGGCCGACCTTGGTGTTGAGGAGCGTTTCGTAACCCTCGCGACCGCCCCAGAGCACGTAATTCTGCCCGCCCAGTTCATGGGTCAGTTCCAGCACATTCTTCACCTGGCCGGCGGCATAGGCGAACACATCCGGATCGGGATTGGTGGCGGCACCGGCCATATAGCGGCGGTTGGAAAAGAGGTTGGCCGTGCCCCAGAGCAGCTTAGTGCGGCTCTGTTCCATCTTCCTCGCGAAGATTTCGCCGATGGCGCGGACATTTCTGTTGCTCTCGGCCAGCGTCGCGCCTTCGGGGGCGATATCGACATCGTGGAAGCAGAAGAAGGGCACGTCGAGCAGATCGAAGAATTCGAAGGCGACATCGGCCTTGAGCTTGGCGCCATCCATGCCCTTGTCGAACCAGGGCCGGTCGAAAGTGCGCCCGCCAAAGGGATCGCCGCCCTCGGCCGCGAAACTGTGCCAATAGGCGATAGCGGGGCGGATGTGATCCTCCATGCGCTTGCCCGCGACGATCTCGTCCTTGTTGTAATGGCGATAGGCCAAAGGATTGCGGCTTTCGGCGCCTTCATATTTGACGGGCGACAACCCAGAGAAAAAGTCGGTCACTGACGGGACTCCTCGATGGCAGGATAAAGGGCGCGATAGCACGCATATTGATCGGAATAGGCCTGGGACAGCGCCCGGTCGGGGGCGATGACGGATTTGATGGCGGGCATGGTCATGACGTCTTCGGGCAAGGCGCCAGTCGCAGCGCAAAGGCCGAGCCGTGCCGCGCCAAGCGCGCCGCCGAAATCGCCGTCTTCAGGCAGAGCGATTTCGGTATCGAGATTGGTGGCGAGCAGTTTCAGCCACAGCGCCGACTTCGAGCCGCCGCCGACGGCAATCAGCCGGCCGAAACTGGTGCCGGCATCGGCGAGGACACGCTGGCAATCGCGGAAGGCGAAGGCGACGCCTTCCATCACCGCCTGAGCCATGCGGGCCGGATCGGTGACATGGCTGAGGCCGGTGAAACTGCCGCGCGCCCTGGCATTGTTGTGAGGCGTGCGTTCGCCGGAGAGATAGGGGAGGAAGATTTCCTCGCCCGGCCCGACGAAACCGGCTTCCGCCGCCTGCGAGAGTTTTGCCGCATCCTGCCCGGTTACGCGCGCCAGCCAGTTGAGGCTGTCGGTGGCGGAAAGGATCACCCCCATCTGGTGCCAGGTTTTGGGAATGGCATGGCAGAAGGCGTGAACGGCCCCTTCGGTATTGGGGCGGAAGCGGTCATTGGAGACGAAGAGCACGCCGGAGGTACCGAGCGAGACGAAGCCTTCGCCGGGCCGGATGGCCCCGATGCCGCAGGCGGCGGCGGCATTGTCGCCGGCTCCGCCCGCCACCACCACATCACCTGACATGCCCCAGCGCTCGACGAATTCGCGCTTGAGGTTGGCCGAAGGAGCGGAGCCTTCGACGAGACGCGGCATATGCGAGCGATCGAGGCCGGTGACGGCGAGCAGGTCGTCGGACCAGTCGCGGCGGGCGACGTCGAGCCAGAGCGTGCCGGCGGCGTCGGACATGTCCTCGACATGCTCGCCGGTCAGCAGCAGGCGGATATAGGCCTTGGGCAGCAGCACCTTGGCGATGTGCGCGAAAATCTCCGGCTCATGCTTGCGGACCCAGGCGATCTTGGGCGCGGTGAAGCCGGGCATGGCGATATTGCCGGCGATCTGGCGGAGGGTCGGAAGCGCGGCTTCCATCTCGGCGCATTCGGCGGCGGCGCGGCCATCGTTCCACAGAATGCAAGGGCGCAGCACCTCATCGTCGCGCCCGAGCAGGGTGGCGCCATGCATATGGCCGGAAAGGCCAATGCCGCGCACGGCGCGCAAGGCTTCGGGGTAAGTGCGCGAGAGCGTATCGATGGCGGCCAGTGTCGCCGTCCACCAATCGGCCGGATTCTGCTCGGACCAGCCCGGATGCGGGCGGACCGGCTCGACGGCCGGGGCCGTCGCATCGCCCAAAGGCTTGCCGGATGCGTCGATCAGCAGCGCCTTGACCCCGGAAGTGCCGATATCGATGCCGAGAAAACTCATGAGGCACGTACCTCATAAGCGGGTGCGAAAAGCATAGGTATATCCTCCCTTGCCCGTTCGGGCTGGTATTCTTTGGGTCTCTTCCCTTGCCCCTCGCAAGGCTCGGGCGTCCGTCGTTCAAAACGATCCACTGGATCGTTTTGACCCTAAGGGTCGCTCCGGACATTGTCGCGCAGGAAAATGCCGATTTCAATGGGGTCGATATCGACCATCGCCGCAAAGAGCAATCGACGAGCGGCGGCGAGGGCGAGGGCGATTTCCCGGTCCGGATTCTGGTCGAGCACCACGTCGATACCGCCGGTTTCGAGCCCGCTTCGGGTGGAGGCCGAGAGTTCATGCGCGATGACGCGGATGGCGCGCTTCGAGGTTTCGAGCGCGGCGACCAGCCCCGCATTGCCGGCGCCGAGATTGTAAAGCCCGACAAGATCGGGATGGTGCTCCAACAGCTCCGCGACGAGGGCTTGCGTCTCGGCCGGATCGTCGTGGCCTTCAAAGGGGCCGAGCAGGTCGAGCGCTGGAAATTCGGCGGCAAGCACAGTGCGAAAGCCATCGAACCGGTCGCGGTGATCGCGCAATTGCAGCGAGCCTGCGATGACGGCGATCTCTCCCGAAGAACAGAATCGGCCGAGAAGGGAAGCGGCGGTGCGGCCGGCGGCGACATTGTCGATGCCGATGAAATGTTGGCGGGCGCTGCCCGGCAGGTCCGACACCAGGGTCATCACCGCAATGCCGCGACGCATCGCAGCTTCCACCGCCGCGACGACCGACGAGGACTCGCCGGCAACGATGATGGCGCAGTCGCAATCGGCCGGATCGAGCGCATCGAGCCCCCGGGCCATGGCATCGGCATCGAAGGCGCGGATGCGACGCATGGTGACATGCATGCGATCGGCCAAGGCCTGCGCTGCACGGCGCGTCACCGCATCGGCAAGGCTCGCCATGAACTCATTGCGGCCTTCGGGGATAAAAAAGCAGAGCCGCAAATCGCGGGCGCGGGCCAGAAGCGAAGCCGACAGATCGCGCTCGAAACCCAGTTCGGCAATGGCCGCCTCGACCTTTTCGGCCGTCACCGAGCGCACGCCGGGCCGGCCATTGAGCACGCGGTCGACGGTGGCCAGCGACACGCCGGCGGCGCGGGCGACGTCGTGAACGGTAGTGCGGCGCCTGATGCTGGTCTCGGTCAAACCATTCCCCGGATTGTTTCGGGCACACTTGTCAGACAGGCGGAAAAGGTCAAGAGCGCCGTTGCAGCCGGGAAAGGCGGCGCGCTAGAGCTTGTGAAAACGAAAAGAGGACGCCATGGCGATAGCGGTCAGCACATTCGGCGAGCATCAGGGCAAGCGGGTCGACCAGTTCCGGCTCATCAGCGACACCGGGGTCACGGTCGATATCATCTCCTATGGCGTCGCCGTGCGCGACTGGCGGGTGCCGGTGCGCGGCGAACCGCGTTCCGTCGTGCTGGGCTTCGAGGATTTCGCCGCCTATCCCGCCCATAGCCCGCATTTCGGCTCGCTTGCCGGGCGCGTCGCCAACCGCATCAAGAATGCAAGTTTCGAACTCGATGGCGTGCATTACGACCTTCCCGCCAATGACGGGGCGCTGCACCTCCATGGCGGTGCGGAAGGGCTTGGCATGCAGGTGTGGGAGGCTGAAACCGACGAAGCCGCCAATGCCGTGCGCTTCAGCCATTTCAGCCCCGATGGGCATATGGGCTATCCCGGCAATGTCCATTTCACCGCCACCTACCGCCTTATCGGCAATAGGCTGCGGCTCGACCTTGCCGCCACCACCGACCGGCGGACGCCGATCAGCCTCGTCCAGCATCAATATTTCAATCTTGGTCTCGGCACGGATGTGCTCGACCACCACATCCAGGTTCATTCCAGCGCCTATACGCAATCGGGCGTCGATCTCTGCCCGACCGGCGCTATATTGCCGTCGAAGGACACGCAATATGATTTGCGCGCCGGCCGCCGCATGCGCGACGAGAACGGCAGGCCGGTGGATTACGACATCAATCTCGTCCTCGACACCGGCCGCGACCTTGCCGAGCCCATCGCCACCGTCACCGGTCCCGATGACGCACTGGCGCTGAAGCTGTGGAGCGACCGGCCGGGGCTGCAGGTCTATAATGGGGTGTGGACCAATGTGCCGGTGCCCGGGCTTGGCGGGCGCTATTACGGCAAGCATTCCGGCTTCTGCCTCGAAGACCAGGCCTTTGCCGATGCGGTGCACAATCCGCATTTTCCATCGGTGATCCATGGGCCGGACCGGCCCTATAGCCATTGGTGCGCGTTCGAGATCGGGCAGGGCGCCTAGGCGCACGTCTCCCACCACCACCGCTCGTCACCCTCGGGCTTGACCCGAGGGTGTTTCACTTACTGGAAACATCGAAAGTGAAGAGCCCTCGGGGCAAGCCCGAGGGTGACGATCGGGGCGGGGTGATGGCCGGGTTACAATAACGATGGAGAAGGACCATCGAGGATGGGCCACCTGCTCCTGACGCAGCCTGTCAGGGCCATCCGCCATTGTCTCCACACGGCAAAGCCAATGGAGACGGAAGATGACCCCTTTCACCATCGCGATTGCAGACGACGATCTCACCGATCTCAAGGCGCGGCTGGAACGCACGCGTTTTCCGCAGACGCTCGAGGGCGTCGGCTGGGATTATGGCACGGAAGACGCCTTTCTGCGCCTCCTCGTCGCCCATTGGAGCCGGACCTATGACTGGCGCGCGGCCGAAAGGCGGCTCAATGGCTTCGCCCAGTTCACCGAGGTGATCGAGGGCGAGACCGTGCATTTCGTGCATGTGAAAGGGCAGGGCGGCCGGCGCGTGCCACTGCTGTTGACCAATGGCTGGCCGTCCAACTTCGTCGAATTGCTGCCGCTGGTGCCGCTGCTGACGCAGGAAAAGGACGGGGCCTCCTTCGATATCGTCATTCCCTCGCTGCCCGGCTACGGCTTTTCGAGCCAGCCGAAAAAACCGGGCATGCATCTCAGCGCCACGGCGACCCTCTGGGCCGAACTGATGCGGCGGCTCGGCTACGAGAAATTCCTGATCTCGGGTTCCGATCTCGGGGCCGGCGTCGAAATGGCGCTTGTGCGTCATTTCCCAGAGCGGCTGATCGGCGCCCATTACGTCAATGTCTATTCCGGCTTTCCGCGCCCCGAAGCGCCGACCGAAACCGAAAAGACCTATTTCGAGACCATAGACCGCTGGCAATTCGCCGAAGGCGCCTATGGCATGCTCCATGGCACCAAGCCGGCAACGCTCGCCGTCGCGCTCAACGATTCCCCGGCCGGGCTCGCCGCCTGGATCGTCGAGAAATATCGCAGCTGGAGCGATAATGGCGGCGACATCCTCAACGCCTTCGAACTCGATGATCTGTGCACCATTCTGTCGGTCTATTGGTTCAGCGGCACCATCGGCTCGTCGATTCGGCTCTACAAGGAAGCCTTCGCCGACAGGGAGATGGTAACGCCCGTGCCGCCGCATGAGGTGCCGCACGCCATCCTGCTGCCGCCGGCGGACCTGCCGGCACCGCGCGACTGGGGCGAGCGGAACCTGAGGAACATCGTGCGCTGGACCGAGCTCAAGCAGGGCGGGCATTTTCCGGCACTCGAAATTCCCGATGAAATGGCGCACGATATCCGCGCCTTTCACACCCAGATCGCCTGACGGGACGTCTGGCGGAGGGTGAGCCGATGGAACAGCCCACCGCGCATAAGGAGATGCCGGCATGGACAAGACCGAGAGGCTGTTCGCAGTCATGGATGCGCTGCGACGCCACCGGCGGCCGGTCACCGCCGCGACCTTGGCCGAGGAACAGGGCGTTTCCGTGCGCACGCTCTATCGCGACGTGCAGACGCTTATCGGGCTCGGCGCGCCCATCGAGGGCGAAGCGGGGATCGGCTACATGCTGAAGCCCGGCTTCTTCCTGCCGCCGCTGATGTTTTCGCCCGAGGAGCTCGAGGCGCTGGTCCTCGGCGCCCGCTGGGTGCAGGCGCAGCCCGATGACGGGCTCGCCGCCGCAGCCCAGAACGCGCTCGGCAAGATCGCCACCGCCTCGCCGGACGATCTCAGGGACCGCATCAACGATACCGGGCTATGGCCGGTGCTGGTCAACGGCTCGCGCCAGCCGCTGCCGATACTCGGCGAAGTGCGTCAGGCCATGCGGCAGGAAAAGGCGCTGTTCATCAGCTATGAGGACGAAGCGGGGCGCAGCACCGAACGGCAGATCTGGCCGGTGCAGCTCGCCTATTATGAAGGCAAGCAGATCATCGCCGCCTGGTGCTGCATGCGCGCGGCCTTCCGGAGCTTCCGTACCGACCGCATCCTTTCGCTGAACCTCACCGAAGACCGCTATGGCAAGCGTCGCGCCGTGCTGGCGCGGGAGTGGCGCGAGCACTGGAAACACGAATATCCCGGCTGGCCCGCGCCGGGCCAGCTATAGGCGTGGCCGATATTATTCTTTCGAAAGGCCAATTTGAAACGGGAGCGAAATCGGCGTTAGGTGGTTACCCTCCTATACTTAACCTACGAATATTTCCCATGAGCAACCGTCTCAAGAAATTTGTCGAGCAGCAGCTCGACGGCGCCGACATTGTGATCGGCGGCAACCGGCCCTGGGATGTCCAGGTGCATGACGAGCGCCTTTATGGCCGCGTTCTGAGCCAGGGCACGCTGGGCCTTGGCGAAGCCTATATGGAAGGCTGGTGGGACGTCGAAGCGCTCGACGAATTCATCTACAAGCTCCTCATCGCCTCGGTGCGCGAGAAATTCCCCAAGGATCTCGCCGTTCTCGGCTCCATCGTGCGGGGCAAGCTCTTCAACATGCAGCGGCTCAAGGTGCGCGAAGTCGGCGAAAAGCACTACGACATCAGCAACGAGCTCTACACCGCCATGCTCGACAGGCGGATGATCTATTCCTGCGGCTATTGGAAGGATGCCCAGACCCTCGATGAAGCGCAGGGAGCCAAGCTCGATCTCATCTGCCGCAAGGTCGGGCTCGAAAAGGGCATGCGCATTCTCGATATCGGTTCGGGCTGGGGCGGTTTCCTGCAATTCGCCGCCGAGCGCTATGGCGTCGAGGGCATCGGCATCACCATTTCCAAGGAACAGGCCGCGCTCGCCAATGAGCGCACCAAGGGCCTGCCGGTCGAAACCCTGCTGATGGATTACCAGCAGCTCGAGGGCAAGTTCGATCGCATCATCTCGATCGGCATGTTCGAGCATGTGGGCTACAAGAACTATCCGGCCTATTTCGCCAAGGTGCGCTCGCTGCTCGCCGATGACGGGCTGATGCTGCTCCATACCATTGGCGGACACACCTCGACCACGCATGGCGATCCGTGGAGCGAAAAATACATCTTCCCCAATGGCATGCTGCCCTCCGTCGCCCAGATCGGCACGGCCATCGAAGGCCGCTTCGTCATGGAGGATTGGCACAATTTCGGCGCCGACTACGACCGGACGCTGATGGCCTGGCACGCCAATTTCGAAGCCGCCTGGCCGCGCTTCAAGGACCAGTTCGACGAGCGCTTCTACCGCATGTGGCGCTACTATCTGAACTCCTTCGCGGCCCTGTTCCGCGCCCGCGGCGTCGCTCTGTGGCAGGTGGTGCTGTCGCCGAACGGCGTGGCGGGCGGGTATCGGAGCATCCGGTAGGTGTGATCGGTAACGGGAAGGATTCACGTGAAACTTCCCGGCGGCGGCTTGCCGCAAAATCGCTCCTGTGGAGCGATTTTAGCCGGGAGGGCCATGAGGCCTATGGCCGAATGGCGGGAGCAGTGAGGCGCTCCATCCCTGATTGTAAAGTGAAGAACCCTCGGCTCAAGGCCGAGGGTGACGAGCGGTGGGTGGGGCGAGATGAGCAGCCGCCAATAGTCCGGTCAGAAGACCGTCTGCCCAAAGGCCGCAGACCGCGTCCCATCCCCGCTCGTCACCCTCGGACTTGACCCAAGGGCGTTCCCTAAAATCGCGAATGAGCCGGCTTAGAAGATCGAGTGCCGCAAAGGCAGCTTGATCGGGCTGGGGAAGCCGGTCTCGCGGTCAACCCAAAATCGTCCTCGCAGCGGCTCCGGGAAAACATGACCCTCGGGCAACGCGTCCGGCGCGAACCAGCCGGCTTCGGTAATGGCCTCCGCCGCCGGATTCGCCGTCACGTCGATGCTGCCAGCGACATAGTCGGCCAGGAACCAGAACTTGACCATGCGCCCGGAGCTGTCGATCAGTTCGTCGATATAGGCCATGGGACCGGCGCGGACGGTGAGGCCGGTTTCCTCCAGCACTTCACGCGCGGCCGCCCCCCACAATTCCTCCCCGCCTTCGACGCCGCCGCCGGGCGGTGCCCAGAAATCATAAACGCCAGGACGGAAATGGCGTGCCAGCAAGACGCGGTCCTGATGGACGACCAGAGCGCCGGCAGAGATACGATGCCGCATCGTTTCCATCAGGGCGTTTCGACCTCGGCCGCCTGCAGTTCCGCGGCAAGGGCGCGCACCGCTTTCACCGCCTCTGCTTCGGCATCGGCAAGCGGCGTGCCGAACGGCACTTCGAGCCCCAGCCGCTTATTGGGATCATCCGACCACACGAAGGAAACGAAAGACTTCCTGGCCTGAAAATCGTGGCTGAGATGGGTCACGACGAGCTTCGACATGTTCGGGGCTCCCTGTTGGCGTTTCAGCATAGCGCGGCGGGCGAGCGGTGGGTACCCGCCCTCCCATCAGCCCAGCGCCATATTGAGCCGGTAGCTCAAGGCCTCGGCGATATGCGGGCGGGCGACCTTGTCGCTGCCGGCGAGATCGGCCAGCGTGCGGGCGACCTTCAGCACGCGATGATAGGCGCGGGCGGAGAGCGAGAAACGTTCCGCCGCTTCGAGCAATAACGTCTGGCTTTCCTTGTCGGGGGCGACGACGGCCTCGATGAGGCTCGCCCCGGCGGAAGCATTGGTGAAGATGCCGGCGGCGCCATGCTCGGCATAGCGGCGCAGCTGCCGCTCGCGGGCGGCGGCAACGCGGCGGGCTACGGATTCCGAGGATTCCGAAGCGCTGGGCGCCATCATGTCGGCGGCGGTGACGGCCGGCACGTCAATCCGGATATCGATGCGGTCGAGAAAGGGGCCGGAAACACGCGCCTGGTAATCGGCGGCACAGGCCGCGCCGCGCTTGCAGCTGTGGCCGGGCGTGCCGGCAAGGCCGCATTTGCACGGATTCATCGCGGCGATGAGCTGCACCCGCGACGGATAGGAGACGCGGGCATTGGCGCGGGCGATAACGGTTTCGCCCGCTTCCAGCGGCTGGCGGAGACTGTCGAGCACGCTCGGGGCGAATTCCGGCAATTCATCGAGAAACAGGACGCCATTATGGGCAAGGCTGACCTCGCCGGGACGGACGCGGAGGCCTCCCCCGACCAGCGCCGCCATGGAGGCGGAATGATGCGGCGCGCGGAAGGGCCGGCGATCGGACAGGGCGCCGCCGACCAGTTCGCCGGCAATGGACTGGATCATCGAGATATCCAGCAATTCGCGCGGATTGAGCGGCGGCAGGATGGAAGGCAGGCGCTGGGCCAGCATGGATTTGCCGGCGCCGGGCGGGCCGACCATCAGCAGATTGTGACCACCTGCCGCCGCGACTTCGAGCGCCCGGCGCGCCACGGCTTGCCCCCGTACCTCGGACAGATCGGGCAGGGCGGTGGTGGGTTCGTGCCGGCGGGGCAATGGCCGGGCGGCGAGTTGATGGCCGGTCAGATGGTTGACCAGGGCCAGGAGGCTGTCGCCGGCGATGATGTCGATCTCCTCGCCGGCCCATGCGGCTTCCGGCCCGCACAGAGCGGGGCAGACGATGCCGAGCCCGCGCGCACCGGCCGCGATGGCAGCCGGCAATGTGCCAGCGACGGCGGCGAGGCGTCCGTCGAGCCCGAGTTCGCCGAGCACGAGATAGCCATCGAGCGCGTCCTGCGGAATGGCCCCGATGGCGCTCATCAGCGCGAGGGCGATCGGCAGGTCGTAATGGCTGCCTTCCTTGGGCAGATCGGCGGGGGCAAGATTGATGGTAATGCGCTTGGGCGGCAGGCCGAGCCCGGAGGCGACGAGGGCGGCGCGGACGCGCTCGCCGGCCTCCTTCACCGCCTTGTCGGGCAGGCCCACCATGACGAAGGCGGGCATGCCGGGCGCAATCTGCACCTGCACATCGACAGGCACCGCCTCTATGCCCTGAAACGCCACGGTCGAAACCCGCGTCACCATGCCCAGCCCCCATAGCTTTTCAAGGCTAGCAAAGCTTTAGCCGGCAAACAAGGAATGTTAGCGGGGCGTTAACCATGCCCGGCGGGCACATGGTAAACGCAATGCTTCCTTAACCGCTCCAGGTTGATTCAAAGGCGGATTTTGTTCCTGCGTTTCGAGTGATCCAGCCGATGCTCCTTCGGGCCCTGCCGTCTGTTTCCGCCGCTGCGAAATATGTTGTGACGGGGCTGCTGGCGCTGGCGCTCGCCGCCTGTTCGAGCGCGGGCGGGCTTTATGGGCCCATCCAGGGCGACAACCGCCCGCATTCGGGCGTCGACCGGGCGCGCAACATGCCCATTCAGGGCATCGACATCGCGCGCTATCAGGGCCTTGTCGATTTCAACCGGGCGCGCGCCTCGGGCATCCATTTCGCCTTCATGAAGGCGACCGAGGGCAAGGACTATATCGACCCCAATTTTTACCAGAACTGGCAGAGGGCCCGCGATGCCGGCATGCCGCGCGGCGCCTATCACTTCATGACCTGGTGCTCGCTCGCCTCCGAACAGGCCGCCTGGTTCGTCCGGAACGTGCCCGCCGATCCCGACGCGCTGCCGCCGGTGCTCGATCTCGAATGGAACGATCATTCGAGCTGCAAGGTCAAACCCTCGCGCGAGGATGCGCTCGAAAAGATCGCGGTGATGCTGGCGGCGATGGAGGCCCATACCGGCAAGCTGCCCATCATCTATACCGACATGACCTTCCACAGCCAGATTCTGGAAGGCGCGAACTTCCCCAATATGTATTGGGTGCGCTCGACGGCGGCGGAACCGCATCAGCGCTATGGCGGCCGCACCTGGACCTTCTGGCAGTGGACGCAGACCGGCGTGGTGCCAGGCGTCAACACCGAAGTCGACCGCAACGTCTTTTACGGCGACCAGAACGATTGGATCAATTTCCTCTTGACCGGTTGCGATCCGCGCGCCGTGCCGATTCTTGGCCCGGGCGGGCGCTGCCGCATCCAGAAATAATCAGGCTCCCAGCAGTCCGCTCGAGCGGACGCCATCGAAGATGAACTGCACGGCCAAGGCCGCCAGCAGCACGCCGACGATGCGCGAGACCACATGGACGCCGGTGACGCCGAGCACGCGCTGCAGCGGGATGGCGAGCCGCAGCAGCACATAGGTCAGGAGCAGGATGACGAAAAGCGCGGCGATGACCGCGGCATCCTTGACATAATCGCCCTCGGTTCCGGCGATCAGCAGGATCACGGCGCTGATGGCGCCGGGGCCGGCGATCAAGGGGGTCGCCAGCGGGAAGATCGAAATATCGTTGCGCTCGCGCGCCTCGATATCCTCCTCGGTGGTGGTCGAGGTGCCGCCCGAGGAGCGCGCGAACACCATGTCGATGGAAATCAATAGCAGCAGCACGCCGCCGGCAGTGCGCAATGCCGGCAGGGTGATGCCGAACAGCGCCAGGATGGCTTCGCCGAACAGGGCGAAAAAGACCAGAATCGCCCCGCCGACGACAACCCCGCGCAGGGCAAAGCTCTTGCGTTCCTCGGGCTTGGCATTGGGCGTCAACGCCAGAAACACCACCGCCAGATCCGCCGGGCCGATGGTGGCGAAAAAGGTGGTGACGGCGATGAGGAAGGTCTCTATCGGCATGCCGGCACCATGGCCGAGATTCGGGGAATTGGCGAGGGGGGCGTGGTCCGGGATTGGCGTACCCGACCTCGTGGTTCGAGGCGCCAAGAGGCGCACCTCACCATGAGGTCTCAGGGGATGGTTAGCGCGTGTTGGATAATAGTGTGAGAAACATTCCACCCACTTCTCGTCACCACCCTCGGGCTTGACCCGAGGGTGTTTGTTCTCCTCCGAGAGTGTGGGGTTCCAAGGTAAAGAGCCCTCGGGTCAAGCAACTGTGTTTTGCTTGAGGATGGCGTTGAGAATGGTAACGAACT